>Ga0187217_1000073_pt1 | contig 34443 bp, 15 predicted proteins | sample 15SPOviralmetaG_FD_130165 | JGI IMG/M metagenome (GOLD analysis project Ga0187217, IMG submission 130165) | Marine viral communities from the oligotrophic San Pedro Time Series (SPOT) site, San Pedro Channel, CA, USA - 15 SPOT_SRF_2010-09-15... | ecosystem: Environmental > Aquatic > Marine >... | reverse complement strand
TTTAATATTATGATGATAAAATGATTGACCTTCATTAGTTTCTTTAAATCTACAATGTTTCCATATTGAATTTTCATTCTTTTTGCCATTTTCACATTTTGATTCTTTATGAAAATCAAACCCCAAAGAAGGGATAATATAAATAAAATTTCTATACTTTGGAAAAAGAGTATCTTGTAATACACCCTGCTCCCAAAGTCTTGTTTCTTTTAAATCATACCATTCAGACAAAATAGTATCAATATATTTTAAATTTAAATCATTATTATTTATACCAATTACCCCAGAAATAGGGATCATTGGGTAATTTTTTCTCTGTGCATCTTCCCAAAAAGTAAATATATTATTATCATTTAAAAAAATGCTGTCTACATTTTCCTGAAATGATGCAAAAATAGCATCAGAATCTATGTAAAGAATCTTTGTATTTGGATGTTCTTTAGTTATATAATGTAATACAGCTACTTTACCCCATGCTGGGTGTCTTTCTTTATTATCTTTAGATAAACATTTACCTATTTCAAAAAACATAAATTTATAGTTATTTTTTAATGCATAATTGTAATTAATATTGAATATCTTAAATAACTGAACATCAGTATTTAAATCATATATTTTTCTATTATCAACCATACATATTATAGTATTCTGCATATATAAATAATTTTTATTTTTATTATATTTTTTAAACACATATTTTATAATTTAATTTCTAATCAAGAAAAACTTCTTTAAATATTTTCATTACTTTTTCTGGTTCATAATCTCTATATGCATTCCAATCTTTATCTTTTATATCATTTTTATTAAAATTTAATATTATATTTGTTAAATCTTTTTCATTATTATACCAAATTCCTTTATTACCTAAAAAATGAACATGTGCATTATCACCAATATTTGTTGCTATAACCGGTTTATTACATGTTGAAAATTCTCCAATTGCTAATCCAAATGTTTCACCATCAATTCTTGCCCATAACATTGCATCACATGTATTAATAAATTCCACTTTTTCTTCTAGATGAATAATAGTTGGTAAATGTATTATATTGGATAAATCAGGACAAAACTTATTAAAATTTGCAAATAAAAAATATATGTTAGGATTATTTTTTGCAATATTATAAACTACACGATGAACATATGGAATACTAAAACTTGTTTTTCCACCATATCCACCAAATACAATTGCATTTTCTGGTATATTTAATTTTTCTCTAATATTTCTATCATGTTTTGGTAAATTAATAATATGTGGAATAACCGGATATTTTTGATTATTTCCTTTAACCCAATTTGATATAGAGCAATAAACTTCCCCATGTGGTTGATAACAATTAAAAACACAATGAATACAATTTTTTGCAAACTTACTTATATGATGAGTTCTCTCCCCACCTTTAATTATAAAAATATGTGTTATTTTATATTTTATTAAGTAAACATCTACTTCTTTAAAATTGTCAGTTGGTGTTACAATAAAATGTTTTTTAAATTTTTCTATAACATCTTTATTATTTAAATTTACATAATTCTTATCATAAAAAATAAAGGATTTATTTTTTAAAATTTCTTGATTATAATATGCATAGTCAAATATAGCAACAGATGTTCCTCTTTCACTTAATGCATTATCCCAAAAAGCTATATTCATTATAATTAATTATAATTAATTATTATTTTTTAAATAAATTTTTTTAAATAAATATTATATTTTGGTGGTAAGTTATCATTTTTATTTATGTCTATAACAGAAATTTTATTAAAGTTAATTCTTCCAAATAAATCTTCACTATTTTTTATTCTTGTTGAAATATTATTAATAACATTATTGTTATTAAATTCCTGGTGTGAAAAATTTTTAATCTTATTTTTTATAAAATTTTCATCTCCAAAATAAGATAAATGCCACCCACCATCTAAAATTTCTGGTAAATCATTAATTTTTCTAATATCACTAATACTTTTATTTATATTTTTATAAGCTTCATAATTAAATATTTTTGATAATATCCATTGATTCATACATTTACATTTCAAATTATAATAATAAAAATCCATTTTAATTGACGATATATAAATATTAATTTCTTTATTTTTAATTTTATTTAAAAATATTGGATTTATAATTTCATCTACATCACTAATTATTATTATGTCATCATCATATAATTCTATTTTATCTAAACCCATTTTTATTGAATCTCTTTGATAAAATTCATTTTTCCATTGTTCTCCTATATTTATTTTTGGATTCAAATAAGGTAATTCTTGTAAATTAATATAAATAATTTTATCTAAAAATTTAGAAAATTTTTCTATATTATTTTTAAAAAAACTTTCTTTTTTTTTACCAGTAAAAGTATATTCTGATTCAACTAAAACAAATTTATCTACTATATTATGTAATAATTCTAATCTATATAGTAATACATCAACTTCATTAAAAAATATAAAACAATCTATTATTTTCATAAATATGAATATAAATAATAAAGTATTTTATATTTATATTCATATAAATACTTTATTATTTATAACGTATTTTATATTTTGTTTTAACAAATAATAATTTTCATATATTTAAGTATTATTTTGTCTAATGAATACTCCATCTAAACAACTTTTTTTTATATCTATATTATTTTCCACTATATATTTACAAAAAAAATGTTCTATCCAACAACCAAAATCTGGATAAAATGTATCTTTACAATTATTTATAATATAAGGTAATTTTAAATAAAATTCTTTTAATTTTAAAATTAATTCTTGATTATGACACCAAAATTGATCATTTAAATATGCATAATTTTTATAACAACCACCACCAAAAACATATATTATATTTGATTCACATTCATCTAATTCTATTTCAATATTTGAATTTTTTATTTTATTAATATTTGTAATATTATATAAAATTTTATTTTTATCATTATTTATTTTATCTAAATTATATTTTTCAATATCATTATTATTCCAAATAAATTGATCAAAACGTAATCTTAATATTATATCATAATCTACTTTATTATCATTTATATAATTTTCTAATAATTCATATCCTTTATATACATAAAAATATTGCTCAAAAATTTTTTTATAATGATATAAACTTTCATTTTTTAAATATTTATAACAATCACTATTATTATATAATGATTTTATAATGATTTTATTATCATGCATACTATAAATGCTATTTTTTATATTTTTATTAGAATCATTTATTTGTTTATAAATATTTTTATATACTTTTAATTCACTAATTTCATCAAAATTATATGTATTATTAATATAATACATTTTTGGATTATAATAATTTAAAATTTCTTTTATTTCATTATCTTGTGTTTCTAATTTACTATTTTCATATTCATTTTGTATTGAATTATTTTTGTCAATTGATAAAAATATATCCACATCATATTTTTTTTTTATTTTATAAATAAAATATTTACACATTGTCCACGATCTAACCTGTCCTGTTAAAATAATTGCTACTTTTTTCATTAAATAATATATTATTAATATTTTTAAATATTAATAATATATTATTTAATAAATACTTAATCAATAGCTAATTTTGATAATTGGGATATATAATTATATGTCTTTATAAAATTCTTTTTCCCAATCAATTAATGGTGACAACCAATCAGTTTCGCCATGTGTAGAAACAGCAGGAATACAAGAAACTACTGTTCGTTTATGTTTTTTATTAAGTTCTAGAAACATTTCAAAATCATATGGATGTTTGCCACCACAATATTTATTTATTATTGATAAATCTTCTTTTAATATCTTTAATTTAACAGCAAATGTCATACAACAACTATTTGTTATTTTCCAATGTCTATTTTCTGTTAACATTACTCTTGTAATTTCACCACCACCTTTTATATATGGATTTGGACCCCCATCGCTATGATTTTTATATTTATCTAAATGATCATAACCAGATGAATAATCTCCTACTTGTAAACCCTCTAATATTATTTTGTCTGCATTTTCAGTATATAAATAATCATCTTCGGCAAAATATACTATTTCATTTATATCAAAGTTATTTAAAGAATAGTTTACAGCATACATAAAAGCTCCAGCATTAGATAATTGTGTTCTAAATATTTTATCATTATTTATATATTTTAATAAAAAATTGTATGTTTCATCACATACATTATCCGCAACAACATAAATAGTATATTTATTAAATATATTATAAAATCTTTTAAATACTTCTAATTTATTACAAACATAATCCGGTTTTTTTTTATTATAACCACCATCACTTATTCTATAAAAAACAATCATATAATTTATTATAAATTAAAATTTTTAAATATTAATATAAAAATATAATATATAATGTCTATATCTATTGATATTAATGATGATATTAATTCTAATGATGATAACAGTGATACAAATGAAAATGATGAAAATAATGAAAATGATGAAAATAACATAAAAAATAGAAAGAAAAATAAATTAAAACCATCTATTTGGGGTAAGCAACATGAAAAAATTTTAATTGAATGGGGCGATAAAGCTATTTGTTATAGTTGGCTTCATACAAAAGAACATCATTGTTATAACTTTAAAAATAGATGGTATACAATTCCTGTAATTATTATGAGTACATTAACAGGGACAGCTAATTTCGCACAAGAAAGAATACCTCTAGAATATGTTCCGTATTATACAATAGGTGTTGGTGCTATTAATATTTTAGCAGGAATTATAACAACTATACAACAGTTTTTAAAAATAACAGAATTAAATGAAGCTCATAGAGTTAGTGCTATTAGTTGGGATAAATTTTATAGAAATATTAAATTAGAATTATCAAAAGCTCCTTGTGAAAGAATGCAAGCTAATCAAATGCTTAAAATTTCTAAAGAAGAATATAATAGACTTATTGAAATTAGTCCATCTATTAGCAATAAAAGTATAAAAGCATTTAAAGCAAAATTTCAAGGAAAACCTATAAAAAATAAAATAGTTTTAATAGAAAAACAAGAAAAATTTAAAGATTTAATAAAACCTGAAATTTGTGATATTATAGAAACTACTAAAAACTCTGTATATATTGAACACCCCGAAGATAAAGCCAAACGTAATACACAAAGTGTTGTAGAATATGTAAAAAATAATAATGAGTTTAAACGTAAAACTATTATGGTTGAAGAGTTTATTAAATCATTTAATGAAAGATATAAAAGACAGCCTAATATTGAAGAAATACATGATAACTTAAATAATAATATTGAAACAAATGAATTAAACAATATTATTAAAAGCCAAAGCCAATGTCAAAATAAATAAAATTTTATTACACTTTCATAAAACTATTTGTATGTTCTTTATTTAAAAATATATTAAATAAATAAATTGCAATTGCCCATAATACATATGGTAAATATGTTGCTAATGGTATGGAAAAAAATCTTCCAAGTAAAGATGCTATTGTTATTATACTAAATAGTGCTACTGATGTTATTAAAAATTCATTCATGTTATATATTATATTATATAAGTATTTATATTTTCTATTTAGTTTCTTTTATTACTAATGATGAACTTTCTTTTATTGGTCTGTTTTCTAATATAAATTTACTTACATCTTCAGTATCTATATTTGGATTATCTTCAAAATATGATAATAACATATTATTTAAAAAATCTTTATTTATTGAACCTTTTACTTTTGTTACTTTATGAACAAGACGTCCACCTGTTACATCAAACATATCTATATTATTATTTTCCATTATTTTTATAACCATTTCTGATAATTTTTTTTTCTTTAATTTCAACTCTTTCATATGTGTTTGTAATTCATTTATCTTTTTATTTATACTCATCCATTCCTTAACATTATTTATTAATGTTTGTTTTTGATCATTAGACATATTTAATAATATATAATACTATTTATATGTTATTAAAAAATATTTTATTCATTACACACTATATTTAATAATATTCTCTCTATTAATTCATTCTTTGTTCCAGATATTTTACATTTATTATTTTTTAAAATCTCTCGTAACTCCTTTACCTTTTTATCTTTATATTCATTCTTCTTTTCAATACTTATATTTTTTAATTTTTCCTCTTCTATATAACTACATTTAACATGCTTATTACAAAAAATACCATAATTTGTTATACAAGCACTATCATTACAAAAAGTTTTAGTTTTTTTATTATAATGTTCACAATTATTCAATATATAACAACTTTTTTTTGGAAAATTAACACCTATTACACTTTTAGTTTCATAATATTTATTAAATGATGGTAAAATTAATTGACTTTTACTCCTACAATAAGGACATTTTATCTCATTTATTTTTAATTTAGCATTATCCAGTATTTTTTTTGTTTTTTGTTCTTTCAATTCTTTATATAATGGTAAATAATTAAAACTATGTCCACAATCCAATTTAATAAAATTATTTTCTAATTTTTCTCTCGTTATTAAACATATTTCATTTTCATCTTCATCTTCATCTCCATCTTGTTCTGTATTATTTAATAAATCATAAAAATCTTTTTTATCCATTTAATATTTATACAAAAATATTAAATTTTTTTTATATCTATTTTATATTATTAAATGATTATACCACCAAATATATGGGGGCCAAATGTTTGGTATATTGTACATGGAATTTCATACAAAATTAGTAATGAAAATTTTTTAAAATATAAAAATGAATTTATTGAACTTATTAAATTATTATTTACAAATCTCCCGTGTCCCGATTGTAGTAAAGACGCAACTGATAAACTTAATAAAACAAATTTTGATAATATATTATCAAAAGATGATATGATTAAATATTTATTTGATTTTCATAATCATGTTAATAAAAAAACTAATAAACCCACTTTTTTATATGAAAAATTAAATATATATGAAAAAATTAATTTAAATAATATTAATAATAATATTCTTATTATTTATAATAATAACACCAATATACCACAATTAATGTCTGAAAATTTTAGAAGTAAACAAGCATATCCTAAAATTAAAAATTACTTAAATATGTTTCTAAGTATTATTTAAAAAAACTTACTTTTTTTTTATACATCTAAATTTTTGTGGACCAGCTTTTCCACATTGTATATTATTTGTATTAAACTGTGTCATATAAGCTACATCCTTGAACCCACTTGACTCTAATAATAAAAAATATATTATACCTATAAAACCACCTGAAATTACACCAAATATTATTCCTATTAAATTAGAACAATATCCTGATAATTCAACAGATATATTTGTTATAAGTAATGTAATCATAAATATTAAAAAGGCACTATTTAAATTTCCATCTATAATCATTGGATATATCATAAAAGTTAATGAAAATGATAAAATTGACGTTACTAATGATGGACTATTTAAAACTTGTCCCATTTGACTATTATCGCGTTGTGTAAATGGATAAGGTAATACATTACACATTGGTGAAGCTAATGGACTTTGATATGATTTTACAAAACCTTTTAATAATGTATTTAATGTTGATAACATTATTACACCAAAAATATATATAATCGCCTTCATTGGTGTATTCGTTAAAATATTAGATATTACTATATAAAAACACAATAAAAACGGTGTTAGTAACGATAAGTATTTTAATAAATTACTATATGTTAATGATATCGGTGGTATATTTGCCATATTATATTATAAGATTATTATATTTTATGTTTTATGATTATAATATTTTATGATTATAATATTTTATGATTATAATATTTTATGATTATAATATTTTATGATTATAATATTTTATGATTATAATAATTTTATACTTAAATTATTATATATTTTAATGCTTCATTTATATTTTGAACTTCATAAAAATCTATATTATCTAATTTATCTTTATGTTTATCATAAAATACTCTAAAATCCTTATTATTATCTTTTGGATATAAAAAACTTGTTACACCCGCTTTCAACCCTCCCAATATTTTTAAGTCTAAACCACCTATCGCTGTTATATTTCCTTGTAGACAAATCTCTCCTGTTATAGCATAATTATTTTTTATTTTTTTATTTGTTAATAAACTATATAATACTAATGTTATCGCCGCACCCGCTGATGGTCCATCTTTTGGTGTGGCACCTTCAGGAACATGTATATGAATCCCCTGGAATTTATTTTGTTCGAATTCAATTAATAAAGAATTTAATCTAGTTTTATTTATTAATGATATTGCTAAAGTTTTTGCTACCGCCATACTCTCCTTCATTATGTCACCTTGCATTCCTGTTAATTTTAAATCAAATAAAGTATTGGTTAAAAAATATTTTGCCTCTATATGTAATATACCTCCATTACCATATGAATTCGCCCATAAACCATTAATTATCCCTATTTTTGGTATACTATTTATAGATAAAAATTTTATAATATTTCTATCTTTTAAAATATTATTTACTATATCGTGTGTTACAACATATGGTATATCATATTTCTCCTTTTTTTTTAATAAATCTAAATTTATTGTAGATATTATTTCATATAAAATCTCTTTTAATTTTCTTACACCTGGCTCATTTGTATACTTTTCTATTAAATATATTATTACTTTTTCATCTATATTTATTATATTTTCTATTCCAAATTTCTTATATAATTCCGGTAGTAAATATTTTTCACATATTATAATTTTGTCATCTAATATTAAATTATCAAATTTAATTCTATGAATTCTATCTAATAATATCTTATCAATCAAATCTACATCATTATATGAAAATATAAATAGTGCCTTCGACAAATCCAAATCAACATTTCCAAAATATTTATCTTGAAATATATCATTTTGCGTTGAGTCTATTAAATGTGTTAATATTCCTATTATTTCTTTACCATGTTCAGTTCTACTTACTTTATCTAATTCATCTATAAATATTATCGGATTCATACATTTTTTATCAATCAATATATCTACTATTTTACCCCATGTTGAACCAACATACGTATAATTATGACCATCTAAAATACTACCATTTGATGACCCGCCCAATGCTATAAATGAAAATGGTCTCGAATCTTTATTTATATCTTTTAAACAATTTGCTATTCCTTTTTTTGCTAATGTTGTTTTACCTAATCCAGGAGGACCTTCAAAACCAAAACAATATCCTGTTTTTTCACCATTAATCCATTGACCTAATACTCTTTCTATTTGCTTTTTCGCATTATAATGACCATGAACAGAATTATCTAAAATTTTATTAAAATCTGTTATATATTCAATCACTTCATTATTCTTTTTTTGAATTTTATATACTGTCCTTTCTAATTTTATTAAATAACTATATATATCTTCTTGTATATTACCTTCTATAAATACTAATATTTCCTTTAATAATTCACTATTATTAATATTTTTATTCAAAAAATTATTTAATTCTTCCTTTATTAAATTTATATTCATATTTGCTTTTATTTTTATAGTATCTATTTTATATTTACTACATACCAAATTTATATTTCCCACTATTTGGATCAAATAATGTTTCTTTTTATTTAAATTATTTAAAATATATAATAACAAATTACTATATATCGGTTTTATATTTTCTTTTAAAATATTTATTATATTTATTATTTCCAATGAATTATATTCCTTATTACATAATAAATCTTTTATTAATAATATAAAACCCTTTATTTCAATATTTGATATATTATCTATCTTTATATTATTTAATGGTTCTACCAATTTTAAAAATAATATATTTATCTCTTGCTTCTTACTCAATATATATTCCTCCTTATAAATACCAAATGGTATCTTTAATAAACCATCCAAATATTGTCTCGCTTTTGAACCCGAATCTTCTGATTTTGATTTAATCTCTTTTAATTTCTGCATTGCCTTCTCTTTTACATTATCATTTGCCTTCATTAAACATATTTGTTGTTCTAATGGTATCTTATTATTATCAAAATTAAATAATGTTGATGTATATTCTACGGTTTTATACATAGCACTTTTAAATTTCTTTTTATAATTATAAGAAAAATTTTCATATAACTTTCTCTGTTCTATTGAATAATCTCCTGATAAATTATCATTAGACAATAAATCAAATAATAAATAAGATATATATTCAAACTCTACTTTGTTATTATTCATTAATAAATTTAATAACATATTTCGTTGTCCAAATAAATCTAATCCTATAAATTCCTGAACTAAACTATTCAAGGGCTTTTGTTCTATATTTATCTTTTGTGTCATTAAATGAATATATCTATAATACAATTCCTCACTATTATATACCAAAAATTCCTTTAATGAAATGTTTTCATAATAATTTTCCCAAGTATCTTCTATATATAACTCATTATTATCATTAATAATTTCCTTTATATATTTTTTTAAATTATACTTCGCATTTAATATTAAATTATTATCTATATTATTATAAAATAAATTATTTAATATACAATTTATACATAAAGTCATTTTATTATCTTCACTATGAATTATTAATTTTATACCATGTATACGTAAATAATAATTTGTTGATGTGCGCATCAAATCCAAACATTCAAACATATTTGAATCTTCTATTAACATTTTATCATCTATTAATTTCGTTTTTACTATACTTTTTTTTACATGTGTCTTGTTATTGCTTTTATTTGTCCAATTTAAAATCTTATAGTTTATTGGATGCAAATATTTTTTTAATATCTCTAATTTATCTATTAATACCTTATCTGTAACATTATTTTTTATAAAATTGTCACCTAAACATATTATAATTAATCTATTCAAATCATAAACACCATAATTTTTTATTATTGATGATAAATTATTATTTATATATTGTAAATCATTCACCGATAATTCAATATTTGTTAGCATATTCGATATATTCTCTAAATTTTCTATACAATTATTATACTCATTTAAACTTATTATTTCTAATAATTTGTAATGATTTATTCCATAATTTATATTTTCTATTGTTTCTTTATAAAATTTGATTTTTTCATTAAAATTATCCATTAGAAATATATTATTATATAATTTTATATAATAATATATTTAAATTATATTATCTATTTTTCAAAAATTGATTTATAAACATTTCATATATCTTTATATATTCTAATACATATATTATGGGTATTCCTTTCTACTTCAGTTATCTTATTAAAAATCACCCTGATATTATCTACAAATTAAATACTATTCAAAATGTTAATAATCTTTTTATTGATGCTAACTCCATTATTTATGACTCTCTCGATTTTAAACAATTTACCAATACTAATGAATTTGAAACCATTATTATTCAAAATGTTATACAAAAAATTAATAATATTGTTAAACTCGTTAATCCCAATACTATTGTTTATATTGCTTTTGATGGTATACCTCCACTTGGTAAACTTAATCAGCAAAAAAATAGACGCTACAAAAATCATATTCAATCCGCTATTCTCAATAAAGAAATTATTTGGGATACTGCTAATATTACACCTGGAACTAATTTTATGAAACAACTTAACATAAAATTAACACAGTTTTACAATAATATAAAATCTAATATTAATTATAATATTAATTCTAATATTAAATATATTTTATCACTTTCTGATATACCTGGCGAAGGCGAACACAAACTTTTTGAATATATTCGCAATAATGTTACACATAATGATAATAATGTTATTTATGGTATGGATGCCGATCTTATTATGTTATCACTTAATCATATTAAAATTTGTAAACAAATTTATTTATATAGAGAAACACCTCATTTTATTCAATCAATTGATAACAATTTTAATCCCGAAGAAAATTATATTATTGATATTTTTAAACTAGCTAACCAAATTTATAAAGAACTTGTATTTACTGATGATATTAATAATGTAAAAAATAATTTAGATAATCTATGTTTAAATGATGAACCCAACTGGCTCATTGAAGCCAGTATTGATATTTCATTAAATAATAATAATAATAATTATAATAATATTTTTACTTCCAAAATTAGTGATTATATATTTATTTGTTTCTTACTTGGTAATGACTTTTTACCACATTTTCCCGCTATTAATATTAGAACAAATGGTTTTACTATCATTTTAGAACTATATAAAAAAATATTTAATAAAAATAAAAATATTATTGAAAATAATGTTATTAATTGGAATAATTTTAAATTATTCATAAAAGAAATCGCTACTAATGAAGAAAATTTTATTAAATCTAATTATGCTATTAAAGATAAATGGAGCAAAAAAACATATTTAGAAACAGACGAAAAATTAAAAGAAAAAAAATATAATGAAATGCCTTGTTGGGAAAGAAATATTGAATTATTTATTAATCCTTATGAAACACATTGGCAATTTCGATATTATTTATCTTTATTTCATACTAATATAGATGAAAATACAGAATATGTATCTAATGTTTGTACAAATTATTTAAAAACATTACAATGGACTCTTAATTATTATTCTGATAATTGCACTAATTGGCAACATTATTATCAATATCATTATCCACCACTTTTAACTGATTTATATAAAAATATTCCTTATTTTAATAGCGAACTTATTTTAGAAGAAAATTATAATAATATTAATTATAATTTACTACTTGCATATGTTTTACCTAAAAAAAGTTTAAAAATCTTACCAAATAATATATTTGTTCATTTATTAAATCGATATCCTGAATTTTATAAAGAAGATTATGAAGTTGTTTATGCTTTTTGTAAATATTTTTGGGAAGGCCATGTTGAATTTCCTAAAATTGATTTAACTAATCTCTCAAATATTATTAAATTTAATAATTAAAAAATATTAAAAATATTAAAAAATATTAAAAAATTATTAAAATAAATTATTTATCTACCTTAACATATCTTAAACATCTCTCAAAAAAATCACGTAAAACATCATTATCTGCTCCTACATGCGAATCATTTGGAGTATACCAAACATCCTTTTCTCCTTCATAATTATAATATGCTAATAATGATGGAATTCCATTTACTTGTTTATGTTTTTTTAATTTCATATATAATTCTAATGAATCATCTATATCAATTGTTAAATATTTTATAGAATCTGGAAATTTTGCTTCGTATTCTTTACACATATTATCTATTAATTTACAAGGACCACACCAATCCGCCGTAAATCTTATTAAAATCATTTCTTTTTCTTTTAACTCTTTTTGCATTACAATTAATTGTTCTTGAGTTAGACCTTCATTTTCATTATTAGACATATTTAAATATATATAATTAAATATGTTTAAATTTTTTATTTTTATTTTATTTTTAATTTTTTAATTTTTTAATTTTTTAATTTTTTAATTTTTTAATTTTTTATTTTTATTTTTATTTTTATTTTAATTTTAATGATTATATTCAATATATAATTTATTATATATTATTGTTAATATCACTATTATTACCATAATAATAGTGCCAAATATTTTTACCATCTATTATTGTTGGATTTGAATTTGGAACACTACTAAATTCTTCTTCTAAATTCCATTCTTTCGTGTCTTGTGCAATGCTAATATTTATCATAGTACCATCTCTTATAGAGTGACCATTTATATGAATTCTAAGTGATATTAGGTCTCCTTCTAAAACATCCTCATTCGTAATGATTGTATGATTACTTTGTGTACCAAGTGGGCCAGATTCAATTACTTTAGAAGTAGTATTATTTGATTGTTTATGTAATACATAGAAAATGCCATTGGCGCCCATCGCAGGTTGCTGGTACGTATTTATACTTACTACAATATCCACGTTATCACTTATTGGACTTTGCCATCCGATACCACTATACGTATTGGATAGACCCGGATGGGTAAATACTTTTCCGGGGGGGACATAACCAACACCAAAAGTTTGAACTGAACTTCCTTGGTTATTATGTCCTAACATAGGAAAATCATAACCTCCGTTCGGCGTCCATATAGGCAAACCACTCTCAACTGGCGGATTAGATGAATTTCTCAACAAATATTTATTACTTGGAATTATTACAGGATATAAAATAGGAATCATTGATTTAAATAATCTTTTTGCCGTTAAAATAAAATTATTATAACTTGTTTGATATACTATTTCACTTGTTTCAGCCATATTTGAACCATTAGTTATATTGCTTGATACTTGTGTTATATCTAAATTAATATAACTTGTATCTGTTTTAACAAAAGCAGTTGGTACTACCCATGAAGCATCATAATATTTTGTTCCTTCACTTGTATATACAATTAATTGGTCAAAATTATTAAATTGTGGATAATATTCTTTTGTTAAAGTATTTGGTTTTAATGATAATGATAAATTATTATCAATTATTTCTTCTGAATTTACTTTTAAATTCGCATTTTTACTTACTAAATTCTTATTTAAAAATATTTTACTATCTTTTATATTCATTCCTATTTTACTATTTATACTCAAACAAGTAGGTTGAGAAATTGTATTTGATAAATCTCTAATATTATCATTTTGACTTGATAAATTATACCAATGTTTTCCATCTAATGAATGATATAAAGAACTAGTATTTTGACTTTCATTTGAAGCCAACCAATATTTTCCATTAAATACTAAATTATTTATTGAACTATCTCCAATAATATTTATTGAAGCATCAATCCAATCAGTATTTGTTGAATTTATTTCATAATATTGAAGTTTAGATGCTGATTGATTACTTCTTATTATAATATAACCATCTGTATCTAATGATAAAATATTATTTGAATCTGATTCTGAACCTAATTTTTTGTAATCATAATTTGGTTCAGTTTTTAATTGATTATTTAATAACCATGTACTTTTATTAGTTGCTAATAAATAATAATTTCCAACTTCTATAACATCATTAATATAAAAATAACTTGTATTACCATTCTGTTCTATTAAGTTTGACGTCTTTCCATTTCCTGAATGTTTTATTTCTAAAGTATTTGTATCTATATCATATGTAGCAACAAACATATAATTATTAGTTACATACGATTTTCCAAATAAAACAAATTTGCCTAATATTTCATTATATAATATTTTATTTATTGTATTATCATAAGCATTTAATTGGCTATCTATAGTTGAAGAATTATTCCAAGATTTACCATCCAACGAATAAAATAATCTATTATTTGAATCTATTTTTTTATATGTTAAAATCCATTTATTATTATAACAACATAATTTCGCATTTTCATTTATACTATCTGTTCCAAAGTTAATTGAACCATCATACCAATTAATCATATTTTCACTATAAATTAAACTTGCACTTGTATCATTATTATTACCAACAGCCACCCATAAATTACCACCCCAATGTATATCATATACTTTATTTAATTTGTTATTTCCAATTTTATTATATTCTGTTCCATTTATTGTATAAAATAATGAATTTTGATTATTATCTTTGTTACCGATTAATAATGGATGTTGAATTTCTAAATTATATTTTTTATCTGTACAAGCAATCGCTCTAATATCTTTATTTGATGATGATGGTTTCCATTCTATTCCATCTTTTGAGAAAAATAATTTATTATTACAATTAGCAAACCATACATCATTATTATTATAAATTAAATTACAAGTTACTGGTATTTCATCTATTCTACCTTTTATCCAATTTATACCATCTTTTGAATATTTTACACAAGTTGTAGTAAATAATACCCAATAATTATTACAATAATATATATTTAATAAACTTTCACTTTGATTACCACTTTTAAATACCCAATCATTTCCATTAAATGAATAAATAAAACTTGAATCTGTTATACCTACAAACATAGTATAATCACTTTCTATATTTATTATATTTTCACTATTCAATGAATCTTTCCATACTTTACCATTATCTTCTGAATATTTAATATTATTATTATTAAATGCTACCAATACATTTTTATTACACACTATATTTGATACATCAACTAATGAATTAGAAGAATTTATATATGTTATTCCATCATATGAATAAAATAACTCACTATTATCAGTCGTAGATTTACCACCTGCTATATACATTCCATTATTATCTTTTACATTATATTTTACTACATTAAATTCACTCAAAATATTTGATGTATCTATTATATTATTTGACCAACTATTACCATCCGACGAATAAAAATAATTATATGAATTGTTACCTTTACCCGATACAATCCATTTATTTCCTGAAAATACTGACGTTTTTGGTTCCAAATCTAATTTCCCATATGAAGGGTCTAATTCTAAATTAGATGAATTTATATTATAACTATCATATAAATATCCACTTACATCTACAAATAATGTTTTTTCTTTTGAAAATTCTATTGTATTATTTTCCGATTTTTTTTCGGCTATAGTTAAAAAGTTTGTACTTATATCATAATCATTTACATTAAAATTATTTTGTTTATTTATAAACCATGCCTTTCCATCATAAGAATACATATTTTTTATAGTTATTTTTTCAGAATTATAATTATTTTTACCAACTGCTACAAACATATTTCCATCCCAAATTATATCATTACATTCATTTAATTGTGCTCTATAATTATTATTTTTATTATATAAATTACTATCTCCTTTTGTTCCATTAGCATAATTCCATTTTAATCCATCATTTGAATATATAATTGGTAATTGATTTATAGATAAATCTGATTTCATTTTACCTCCTGCTACATATATTTTACCATTTGATGATATAGCTTTCAAACTAATATTATTAAATATTATATCATTATCATTATTTGACAAATCATTTTTATAAATTGTATTATTACTATATAATAAAATATTATCCTTTGAAACTTCTATTAATGAAACATCATTAAAACTTTGAACACTATTATCACTATAATTGTTTATATCTACTTTATGTAATAATGTAGAACCACCTACATAATATTTATTATTATATTTTTTTAAAGATAATAAAGTATCAGTATTTGTAAATTTATTAATCCATTCATAACCATTATATGATTCGTATAAATTTGTAGAACTACAAACTATCCATTTATTTAATTCTTTATCCCATATTATATCATTACACTTACAAGTAATACTATCAATTATAACACCACTCCAATCTATACCATTATACGATAATGCCGAATTATGTGTTGGATCATTTTTTGATAAAGCAATAAAATAATACCCATTATAAGCTATTTTATCAATGCTATTGTGTAAAGCATTATCACATTGTTCAAAATCTTTTCCATCTTTTGAACCAAATAATAAATCATCACTTGCATCACCAGTTAAAGCTACTTGATTATTGGACCCAACTAAAAATCTTGTATTATTATTATCTATATTTAAATAATATTTTCCACCATTTTTAAAATATTTTTCAGCATTTACAATTATATCTTTTTCACTTATATTTACATTTTCATTATATGTTAAAGAATTACTATAATTATTTATATTTATATTTATGGTATCAAAACCTGTAGTTACATTACTAGATGAATTGCTTGATAATGGTTTATAGTTTTCATCTAAATAATTTTCTAATCCTGATTTTGATACTAAATAATTAGATGTATTAGCAATTGAATCAATTATTGTTACTAAACCTTGACTTATATCTTGTAAAAATAAGTTAGAAAATGCCTTTATTTTATCTTTTGAATAATCTAAATTTGTAGATAAATCTCTTAAATCATAACTATAATTAACATTGATTCCACTAGATATTGTGTTTAATATATCTAATTCATTTACTGGTGTTAATTGTAATATTACTTTTGAATTATCTGTAGAAGAATTATAAGTATAATTTAAAGATAATGAAGAATCAATGTATCCATTTTTATTTAAATTTACATTACATATATCTATATATTTTGTAAATGTATTATAAATATTGTTATTTGTAATTTTTAAATTACTCGGGTCTTCTTGTATATCTGTTATTTTAATATTTTCTTTTCCTTTTGATTTACCACTAATATTAGCTTCTAATGTTGTTATATTTACATCATATGTTGTAAAATTATTACCAACACTTAAATCTGTAACATCTATTGCTATATCAGTTATCCATTTATTTGTATCTTTAACATATTTCAAAAATGCCGTTTCATTATTTCCAGAAATCTCTATACCTATTAGGTTTGAAGTATTATCAAAAATAATAGTTTTACTACTAATATCTTTTACTGTAGAATTTATTGATGTTATATTACCGTTAACATTTAAATTAGCATATATATTTAATGAACCATCAATCGAATTATGTAATTTTGGATCTATAATTATTGAACCACCCTCATTATAGTTTAATATTTTTGTTAATTTATTTATTTTATTTATTGATATATCATTTGAATTATTTTCTACTATTATATTTCCTTGTATTATCATAGATAAATCTATATTATTGTTTGAACCATTTACACATAAATCATTTAAACTTATATCATTCGCATTAACAATCGTAGAAACTAATGAATTTGTTGTAGTCAAACTATTTACACTTAAATCAACTATTTTTGAAATATTATTTGATATATCTAATACTTTATTATTATTTATTATAATTTCATTTACTTTTGATGTATTTTTTGAATCTAAATGTGTTAAATTTATTATATTTTCACTTGTTGCATTTGATACATCTAAATGTTGTTTTATTAAAATATTACTTGAATCTAAAAAACTACCATTCTCTATGTTTTTTGTAATTAGTTTTATTGTATTTATTGATGTATCAGTTAATGATTTTTTTAATTCATTATTAATATTTATTGTAGTATTATTTGAAGTATTCAAACTATCTACTTTTAATGAGTTTAATACATTAATTTTAGTTGATAAAAAATTACTTATATTAGCATATGAAACATCTATATTGCTTATATCCATATTATTTTTTATTACTATTGAACCATTTTTCATTATTAAATTATCTGATATTTCTATTAATTTAGTTGTTATATCATCATAATTATCAAATTTTAATAATCTATCTACTGTAGTTTCACCATCAAAAATTTGTGGTTGCCCCTTGTCTGTAATACTAAATCTACTTGTTCCAACTTCTACTGTATTAATATCAACAAAAATATCTCGAAACGGATTACTTTGACTCCCTAAACTAAATTTATCAGTAATTGTTGGAATTAAATTTCCACCTAATATTAATCCCGATAATTGTCCACTTATACATAATGGTTTAAAAAAAGATACATCATTTACTATTAAATTATTGATATTTAAACTATTATCAACCTCTATTGAACCAAATGACGCATCTTCCTTATTATCAATTTTTGGTAAAAATTGTTGTGGTTTTGAATTTAGTTTATTATAAATGTTTATATCACTTGAATCCAAATTACCTATATATAACTCTTGTGCGCTAAAACTATTATATCCACTTAAATCAAATCCTATAATACCTGTGCTGGTGTCTACATTTAAATATTCTCCACCAATTAATACTTTAATATAATAAGATAATCCTGAAATATCCGAATTAGTTGGAATATTGTTATCTAAAAAGGTATTAGAATAAACATTATTTAATTGAATCGCTTTATTTATAGCATAACTTGTATCAATTGCTATTTCAGAAATATCTGACGAATTAATATTTTTTCTCATTAATTTTATAGATAAATTTTGACCAGCAGATTGTGATACTCTATAATTTAAATTTACATTTATTAATATATTTGATTTATTACTCTTTGGTAATATATCCACAACATAACCACAATCTGAAATATCAACATATTCACTCATTGTTTCTTCGAATATTTTTGAATTTAATTCTTCCGATAATTTATAACTATAATTATTAAATGATATTGGTATAAAAACATCTGAATTATCAGTTAATATCTTTGAACCTTCTAAAATAACATTACCATACACATTTAAATTATCTGATAAATCTATATTATTAAATTTAAATAAACCATCCCCTATATTAAAAGATAACTCGTTAGTTGGGTTGCTATAAATATTTAAATTACCTATATTACTTGTTACCGAATTTTCTATTTCATTTAAATAAAATAACATTGATTTATTATTTTTACTTGCATCATTAAATTCCAATATGTTACTTGACATTATTATAATATTTAATAATATTATAATAATCTCATATATTATAATTGTTATATATTATATATAATATTTTTTTAACCAATACTTAATGAAACGTTATTCGAATTAAATAATTTATTATTATTTATAATTTCTAAATTATTACTATTTAAATTATTATTTATTACTATTTGACTATCATAACATTCTGTTCCTATTAATGGATTTGTAGCTATGCATTTTATTGATTTACTACAAAATGTATTTGCTGTTTCTAAATATTCCCAATTTATACCATCATAAGAACATATGAATTTTTCACTACGTTTATGTATATTTGCATTAATATTTATATCATAATACTTAAATTGTGTTTCATTTGCTAACCCAATTAACCATTTTTTACCTGTCCATTCTATACAACTTGCTTCTCCTGAAATATCATTATTTGAAATATATTGTGAACTCATATCACGATATGATTTTATATTTATATTTGTATTATCATTTTCAACTACTATAAACATTTCACCATTATATCCAAAACATTCTACATTATTTGTATTTAATATTTCTTGTGAACTATATGAATTAGTATAATTATACAAATCTAATTTTGTTAATTTATTTGTAGAATTGTTTATAAATAATAAATTATTTCCTGTTGTTAATATATTTCTACCTGAACTATCTAATATACTTTCCCAATTATTTAAATCTGATGATTTATAAATTTTATCAGCACATAATATATAATTATAATTATTATATATGATTTTTAAATCATTTGTTACTGGTATATTAGAAGCAACTGTTTTTGTATTCCATTTTATACCATTATCTTTTGATTTTAAAATTATCAAATCATTATTTTTGTTACCTGCTATAACCATTATATCATTTAATGAACTATCTTTACCACAAACAATACTATTTAACCCTGAAATATCATTTGGAAATATTATATTTGTCCATTTAATTCCATCTTTTGACCATTTTATTTCTGAATTATTTAAATTATTTTTACCTATTGCTACCCAATTATTTCCATTCCATTTAATATCATTACATTCTTTTGAAAATACCCTTCCTAACCCTTTCCATTTATATAAATCATCACTATATATTAATGTATTTGTTGAACCATCACAACCAGCTATAATTGGATGTTGTAAATATATATTTGATTGTGATTTTGTACATCCTATTTTCATAATAAACGTATCTTGTAAAACACTTCCATTATTAATTTGATTCCAAACTTTACCATTCTTTGAATAATATAATTTTTTATGATTATTAATTTCATAATTAGTTGATAATAACCATAACTCACCTGTCCAAATAATATCAGTATATCTTTTATAAACATCTAAATATGGTAATTTTGTACTTCTATACCAATCTATTAAATTATCAGAATATAATATATTTCTATATCCTACTACCATAACCCTATCTTTATTATGGTCCATAGAATATAATGAATTTACACTTGAATCGTTTGCTATTATACTAGTGTTTACTATTGCATTCCAATTATATCCATCTGATGAATAAATTATAGTTAATTTATCCATAGTTTCTGATTTATTTTCTGGCTGTAATAATCCAACAAATGATGTACCATTATATATTAAATTTGTACAACTATTATAATTACTATCTATATTTGAATTACCTTCTATATTCGAAATATCTATTCCTGTCCAGTTTTTAGCATCTCTTGAATAATACAAAATAAATTTATCTCCTTTTGAACCAGCTACAAACATATCATTTCCATATACTACACTACATATTTGTTGTGAATTTTGTATGCTTAAATTAGAAACATCACACCAACTGAATCCATCATTTGAATATATTATTGAACCATTTGTTCCTTTTTTACCCACTGCTACCCACGTTTTTTTATTATTTGTTATATCATAACCTCTTGTTAATATATTTGATACATTATTTCCAATATTGAACCAATTATATCCATCTTTTGAATATGCTAATGTATTACTTAAATCATTCGTATTACCACATGCTAACCACATTTTTCCATTATAAGATAGTCCTAATTTATTATCTATTATAGTATCATATACTCCTGAAGATACATCAAAAACTTTATTTGATGAAATATTATTTCTATTTATATTATTTAATTTAAAATTTGTTAAATAATTTAATGATGTATCTTCTCCATTTAAATTATACCAATTAAATATATCATTACTATAATAAAATTTACTTCCTTGTCCTATTCCTATTATTTGATTTGCCGATATTCTTATTTCATTATTTGAACTTTTACTATTAATATTTGATTTAATATCTTGTGTTACCATATTATTATATTCTAATGTCCCGTAATTTCCTTTTATATTGCTTGATATTACATCTTTGTTATTAAACCATTGTAAACCATTATATGAATAAGCAAAATTTCTTCCGGCCATTGTAAACATAGAACCTGTCCATTCTAAATTACTTGGTACTGATTTTGCTGATAATAATGTTTTATCAAGCATATTCCATTCACTTCCTGTATAACTATATATTATTTTTTTCAATGAATCTAAACTACTTGAAGAACCAATTGTTCCTACTAATATATTTCCATTATATGCTACATTATCTATTTTTCCATATGAACCATCTAAAATCTCATTATCATCTTTATCTTTTATTATTGCCTCATTCCAATTATATCCATCATCTGAATATATTAATTTATCATAACATGTACTTGATGAACCTGATGCTCCTCCACCTTCCACATATTCTTTTTTACTTATTATTCTTCCACTCGACAATATTGTATCTATATTTCTATTATTTTGTAATGTTGCTAACGCATTTGAACCTATATTCATACTTACGTCATTATTTATATACCACTCTTTACCGCTATAAGAATATCCATATTTAATATTTGTATCTTCACGAATATTTGCTATAAATTTATTTCCATCCCATAATATATTACTTATTATCGCATTTGATTCAATATTACCTGAATTAATTGTAATTGAACCACTAAAATCTGGACTAGTGTTCCATGATGAAGTATAACTGGACCAATTATCTAGATACGGATGTGTATATGTATCAACAATAATCCAAGGACCACTACTATTTTTTGAAACAACAAAATGTCCTTTGCCAAAAAAATGAGCAGGGTCCCTGATTTGTAATCTATATGTAGCATCGGTTAAATTTTCACCAGTTAGTAATTCACCATAAAAATGTGGTTGTTGAAAACTGTCCCATAAATTTATTAATTGCAAATTTGAATTACCATAAGTTATAGTTTGAGTCATATCATAATCTCTTCTTATACTGTTATTATTATACCAATTAAATCCATTTCTTTCTATTGTAGTACTTAATATATTAGTATTATTTTTAATAACTTGAAAACCATCTTGCACAGTACTTAACCAATTTCCATTTCCCCAAGGACCTCTTTGTACAGGTGCTACACCAACATATTTATATTCGGACATATCAACTAATCCTGTATATAGTGTTGCGTTATACCAATTTTTAGCATTATATGAATAAAATAATTTTATATTTGATTTTAATGTGTCACTCGAGGAAAAACCCATTACTATTATATCATTATTACTTGAAATTACTGGATATTTAATATTCGATACATGTTTTCCTGTTGCCAATGTTTGACGTTCTTTATTTGTGAAAGTTGAATCTGTATATTTATCTTTTGACCTATTATCAGATAAATATAATAATGATGGAGATAATCCATCTAAACCTGTGGTATCATTAATAGTATACCAATATTTACCATCATATGAAAAATTATATATTGAATGGTCAGTATTTGTATCTCCTGATATACTATTAAAATAAATCCAAACATTTTTTTCATATTTTATTATTGAATGATATAATGGGTCTAATTCAGAATTGGCATTACTATGTCCTGCTACATTATTTAACCAATTTATACCATCAACTGAATATAATAAATTTGTATATGAATTATTACTATAATCATTATTATTATTTAGAATTCTTTGTTGTAATGTTGCTTTAAAAGGATTCAAATATAAATACATATTTTGATGTAAATTATTTTCACTTGATACAACAATATCACTTGTTTTAATATATTTGTTTTTATTTTTTTCATATGTTATTATCTTATTTTTATTATCATTATTATTGAAATTTAAATCTACTGAAAATTTACTACTTGATGTTATTTGCGAACTTGATGATGATGAACCTTCATTTTTCATATTTTGTAATTTTGTTTGTAAATCACTAACTCTTGCAATACTTATATCTTGTTGACTTATATATAAACTATTACTTATAGTTACACCACTAAATTCTATATTTGTATTTGGTTCTAAACTTTGAGGTAATGATAAAACTACTTTATTATCTATTATATCTAAACTTATACCTGTAGTAGTTATAGTTGAAAATATTCTAGTTATATCACTTAATGATAAATCATTATAACTTATAGTATATGTATCACCATTTTTAATAAAACTTATATCATTAATATTCAAACTATTTGTTAAATTACTTACATCAAAAGTATTAAATATTTTTTGTTTTTCTAAATTATCTGTATTTGATAAATTTAATACATTACCCGGTAGATTATCTAATTCACTTAATGTTAATGATAAATCCGTAGAAGTTCCAATTATCTCATTTGTTATGTTTGGTAAATTAGTTCCCAAATAATTTAAATCATTTTCAATTGTTATATTTTTTGCCGATATATCTTTTAAAACTTCAAATAAATTACTACTAATTTCTATTTCATCATTAGTATTTTTATATTTAATACTTGCTATATTATTTGATATTTCTATACCTGAACCATTTAAACGTGTATTATCATTATCATTAGATGCTAATTTTATTTTATTACCACTTATTTCAATATTATTTGATTCTATTGTGATATTAGTACCATCTACAATTAAACTACCTTCTATAACTACATTAGAGGCTTCGATTGTTAATTTATTATTTTCTAATTCCATTTTATTTACATAAAAATTTCCACTTGTTTCTATTTCATTACAGGATACATCTTTTACATTTAATTTATTTTTTATTATTAAATTATTAATATTTGCTTTATCTAATGAAGCATTTGAAAATAAATTATTAATACTACTATCATTACTTGTTAAATTTGTTGTTTTTAAATTGCTAATATTTATATTATTATTATTTAATATTATTGAACCTTGTGATATATCTATCTTTGTATTTACACTTAAATCTGTAAATAAATTTGTAATAGCCTCGCTTGTAATTGTTTGATTATTTCTTAAATCTGTTATTTTTAAACTTGATATATCTAATTTTTGTTTTATTGTTACAGTATTAAACGATATATCATTTTTATTAATAAAATCATGTGTAACAATAGATGAAATATCTATATTACTTACATTAATTATTAAATTATTCGAATTAATATTATTAATACTTAGATCATTATTATATACAATTGTATCTATATTATTTCCAGATGATATTAATGTTGTATTTATACTTATATCATTTAAAATATTTAATTGTTCATTAACACTTAAATCAATATTAGATAAAAAATTAATATTTGTATTATTAGACATTATTAAATTATCACTTAACTCTATATTTCCAAAAGAAGCATCTGAAATAAGAGAATCAAAATTTATATATAAATTTTCATTAGAACTATTATCTGAAATTTTCATATTACCACACACATCGATTGAAACTTTTTTATCTCTGAAATATAAAGATTCTGTTGATAAAAATACATGTTTAAACTTTTTATCACTACTTCCTAAATCATATATCTTATCATCTTTTGTTGATATGTTACCTGATATTTCAATAGTTCCGCTTTTTGAATAAATATAACTACTGATATCAATTATATTATTAATACTAGTTGTTCCTGTAATATTTAAATAATTATCTATAGACACTTTGCTTGCATCTATATTATTAAACAATCCTTTATTATTTATTATATCTTCAAAACTCACACTTATTGATTTTTTTGGAGCTTTTGTAATACTATTACTTATATCTGGGATATAAATTTGATATGCTATTATATTATTATATTTATTATCATTATATCCTAAAATAGCTACATCAGATAAATCGCTTCCTAATTTATTACAATTTACTTCTAAATAATACGTAATGCTCGTATCTATACTTGGTTCATCCAAATAAACGAATTTAAAAATATCTTGAACTCCAAATGCGAATTCTGTTCCAAGCATATTATCAGTTACTACAATATCTGTTTGACCAGTTGAAGATTTAAATCTTTTTAATCTAAAACTAAGCTTTTGATTATTTATTTCTGAAACATTATATGTTACATTGAAATTTAATAAAATTTTTGAATTTTTTGTTTCCGGTGTAACATCTATTTTATATCCTGAATCCGATAAATCTATCCATTGATTCGAAAATTCTATATATTTTGTTAATAAATCTTCACCGCATTTTATAACATAATTAGAATTTGGTGTTTTTATTGAAACATTTGATGTATCAAGTATTAGATCTTTTACTATATTTATATCCTTTTGTGACCTTAAATTATTTAATATGTCTAAATGATTTTCTATATTTACTGCTCCACTAGTTTTAAATACTATATTTTGATTGTTTTTAGCATAAATTTTTAAATCATCACCACTAATTGATGTTATTTCTGAAGCATTTATTTTCCAATTATGTTTATTATTATTAAATGTATATATTTCAGGCATTATATATATATATTTTAATAATATATTAAAAATTATTAAAATATTTACTATCACGTGATAATATACATCGTATTAAAAAAAATTATTATTATTTTTCCTTATATTATATTATTAAATATTTTCATTCTTTATTAATAATGAACTATTAATATTATCTATATTATTTGTTTTTTCTAATTTTTCTATTCCCAATATTTTATTAATTATTATATTTTTTTCATTTACTGTTGGTTTAACATATTCTAAACCGGCTATTGATAACACTTCTTCATTAAATATATTATTATTATATACTTTTTTCCAATTTATTCCATCATATGAATAAATCATTAAACCATTATTTATATCTTGATTTATTTCTTTTATATCATATTTACCACAAGCTACAAAATATTCCCCACACCATTTTATATCATTTATTTTAAAATTTGTTTCTTCCATATTACAATCTTTCCATACAATATTTGATATATCATTTGAATATTTTAAAATATTTCTTCCACCTACTACCCACCTTATACCATTATAACATATCTTATTTATATTTTCATAACTTATATCATTATTAATTTGTATCCAATTATTACCTGAATTATCATTAGATTGATATAAACCTTGTTTTGTTATTGCTAAATTTAATAAACCAAGTGAATGTATATCATTTACTAAACTTATATCTGGTATTTGCGTTTGATTAATTATTAAATTTGATAAACTACTATCATTTAAATACCATAAATCATGTGTTGAACCAATTAACCAATTTGTACCATTATACGATACACTTGTTAATTTCTCATCTTCATTTCCACCTAATATGTCATATGTATTCCATAATATACCATCTTTAGACATTAATATAGAATTATCACAACCATCAATTATTAACCAATTTGAACCATTATAATCTATTGCTAATGGATGTTCCATTGTACTTTTAGTTGTAATCGAATCCCAACTATAACCATCATTCGAATATTTAATTTTATTTTTATCCGCATATACCCACATATCTTTATTATTATAACCTATACAATTTAATGAACTTGTGTGTGATTCTACTTGTTCCCAACATAGACCATTATTTGTTAAATAAATTCCTGTTTTTGTTGTTGCTAATAATCTAGATTTCATTATTTTTTTTGATTGATTATTATTATATCCTATTCCATTTGTTTTTGAAAATATTTTTTCTGTTTTTCCTTGTGTATCTATATTCATTTTTCCTATATATGATTTATCTGTTACCATATATGTCGGATATATACTATTTCTGTTTATACTTACATTCGCATATGGTTCAAATGTTGTATCTATTAATATAGACGAATTTGATGTATCAGCATTTGTATTTGAACATGTTTCTACATATATATCTCCACAATATTCTATATCTGTTAATCCCGAATTTAATGAAAGATTTCTTCCTTTTAACCAATTAAATCCATCAAAAGAATAATATAAACCGGAAACATCTGTTGTATTACTTGTTGTAACTATCCAACTATTATTTACATATTTTATTTTTGTTATTTTATTATCATTTAAATCATTTATATTTTCTTCTAAAAACCACCAATCTTTACCATCACTCGAATAAGCATGTATATAATCCAAATTTACATCTTTTGTTCTTGAACCTACCGCTATCCACATATAACCATCAGATTCTATGCTTTTTACTATTCGCATTTCCATTTGATTTTGAGAAGTTGTAGATTTAGTCCATTCTTTTCCATTTACAGAATATAATAAACTTAATGAAGTATCGCTTTCTCCTCCAGCAGACCATATTGAACCATCATATTTTATACTATTTATTTTAGTCATATCTATATCATTATTAAAACTAGCATCTTTCCAACTTATTCCATCATAAGAATATACTAAATTATATGTTCCCTCACCTCCTGCTACCCATAATTTATTATCATTTTCATCATATCCTGATTCAATACATATTCCTTCTGTATTTAAATAATATTTGCCTAATCCGTGCCATTTGTATCCATCTTCTGAAAATGCTATTGTATTATTTGATACACCAACTGCTACCCATTTATCACCATTACATTTAACAGCATTCGCTCTATAATTAAATATATCAGCACTACCACTTATTGATAACCAATAAAATCCTTCGTGTGAATATGCTAAACTGGCTTCATTATTTGATACATCACCCGCTACTATTATTAAATTACGACTTTGTTTTATTTGATTCTCATATACATTATTTGATATTACACTATTTACTAATATATTTGATATATCGTTTCCATTAAACCATTCTATACCATCATTTGAATATGCTACACCTTTTGAACCCGATGCTATAAATTGTGTTCCATTATATACTACATTTTTACACGTTGAACCTAATATATTACTTATATCTTCTACTTTATTCCAGTTAATTAAATCAATAGAATAATATAATATATTATTTGAAGCATCATCACAACTTATTACATAATTTTCTCTGTTATTTGCTATAGATAAAACGTTTGATACAGATGATGGAATAATTAAGTTATATGATGTATCATTATTTGTTAAATAATTTGTATTATATGATAATTGTATCAAATCATCAATAGTCGTGGTAGATATTGTTGTTGTTGTTTCATTTAAAGATAACTCATATACTTTTATTCCTCCGGAGAAATTGGGCGAATTCCAAACATTTCCTGTATAACCAGCAATTATATAATTATCATTTATATCCATCCCATGTGCCATATAACCGGTGCCATTTATACTTTGTTCTAATATCCAGTTACTATCTTGACCAATATCATATTTAAATAACCAAGCAGAACCAGATACATATCCGTTTGCGGGGCTTTGGTAGTTTCCAGCATAAATAAAAAGGGTTGATGATATTTTTCTCATAAAAAAATGGGACCAGCCTACATTGACAATTGTGGGGTAGTTGTAGAGGGCAAATCTAGAACCAACCTGAGTCCATATAGTATCATAATTAGAATCTTTTTTATAAACTTCTATCCCGCCGGGGTTGGAGCTTACAGCCGCAAACGCAATATAATTACCATCTGATGTAATTGAAACTGCTCTACCTAAACCTGTATTTTCATTCGACTCCCACGCTGAGAATTCTTTAAGTAGTGTTATATTATTTGAATATGAATCATATTTATATACATAAATTCTTCCTTCATAATTACTTGTTGTAAAATAAGAACCAACTATTATATATCCATTATCACTAACACAACAAGAACTTCCGAATCCATTAGTACCTGTTATTTCATTTAATTTATTTAAAGAAATATCTTTACCTGTATTTATAACTTCATATAAAATTACAATATTAGTATCATGCGTTGATAATATAAAATATTTACCATTATCAGATAATGATATGAAACTCTGGTGATAATTATGTCCAATTATTGAACTTAAACCACTACCATAAAAATTAAATGGACTATTTTCAACTTGAACAAAATAATCATTAGTATCTCTATAAAATATAAGAGAACCATAATCTGTATTTGATTTATGATACGATAAAATTAAAAAGGTCGCATCTTTATCACAATTAATACTGGCTGCTGCTCCCATATAATATCGTGTTGTTAGACCATTTAAATTAATTGATTGATGATACGAAAATGGTGGATTTGATAATTCGTCATATTTATATACTTCAATAACGCCTCCTGCCATTGGATTATTCATGTAAAAATACGTAGTAAACATAAACTTATTATTACCTGAAAGTTTAACAACACTACCAAAATGAGGTTCAGTAGTTGGATTTGTAATATCTGCTTTTTCTGTTAATTCACCACCATAACTAAAAATACTTGAACTTTGTGTTACAACTTCTTGTATTAATAATGAAAACCATTTTTCTCCATCATAACTTATATTATTTGTTTTATTTGTTGTACTTTGACTTAACGTTTTTAAATCATAAGTATCATATATTCCATTATCGGTTGCTAATTTATATACATTACCATCATATCCTATACTATTTATACTGTTAATACCACTTGTATTTGAAATTTCTTTATTTAAATTATATACATAAACATTTTTATCACTTTTATTTCCTATTATTAATCTATTATAACTTGAAGAAAATTCTGTACCTGAATTATATATTGAAAATAAATTTAAACTATTATCTAAGTTTACTATGTTAACTGATATATCATTATTAATTATTATTCTAATATCATCTTTATTGTTTTGCTCTTGATAAATTTCTAATTTACTATTTTGATTTATAGTTAAACCTGTTATTGAACCTAATTCAAACCAATCATTATTTGAACCATCTTTCTCTTTATAGACTTTAACACTTGAAGTATCATAATTATATGCAAAATATTTTCCGTCTGGTGTAATAGCTAAACTATTAGCATAAAACATATTTGTATTTAATGGTGATGGATGTTCATAAATATTAAATTCTTCATATCTATAATATTCTCCATCATCTGTTAAATCATAAATAAATATTTTATATTCATCTAAATTCGCATTACTAAGAACAACATCTGATAAAAATATTCTTCCATTATTTGCTATTTTTAAATTTTTTATGTTATCAATAATATTACCTGTATGCTTTGAAACTATTTCATTTACCGGTGCAAATACAAATGTATATGAATTATCATTTATATTTTTGTTTAATCTATATGCTTTAATTGAATCTGGACTTGTATTTGTATCAAATCCTAATATATATTTGCCATTTTCAGATAATTGTATTCCATTATTATCTCTATTATTCTGATAAAATGATATATCAGTTATTGTTTGAATAAATGTAAAACTATTATCATAATAATTATTTTCAAATATTGAAAAATTTGATTTATCACCTGATGCCGGTATAGATTTAATTAATAATATATTTGTATTTGTTTCATAATTATATCCACATAATATATCAGAAGCATATTCATATGTACTTGAAAGTAAATCATTATCACAAGTTATAGTTTGAATATATGTATATGAAATATCATTACTATTACTATAATTGCTAGTATAATCAGAATTGATTTTATAAATATATACTTGAGTATTTTCTCTATTTTCTGATATATCACTAACAATTATATATTTACTATCTTTTGTTATTTTTACTTGATTTCCAAAATCATTTACATTATTTGTTATAGTTGCATTTGCTAAATTGCTTATATTATAACTAATTGTATTATCTAATTTATATTCCCAATCTATACCATTTTTAGATGTTAATAATATAGCTTTATTATTATATGATTTACCTACTGCTATAAATTTTTCAGAATCATAATATAAATCATTAACACAATATATCATATCCTTAGAATATTTTACTTTATACCATAATTCACCATTAAATGAATAATATAAAGAGCAACTATAATTTTGTCCTGTTTCACCACCTACAACCCATAATGTTCCATTGAAAGCTCCACAATTTATCGAAGAAATATCAATTGATATATTTTTCCAATTTTCTAAATTATTTGATTTATATATACCTGTATTTGTTAAAGCTAAATATACTTTATCTTTAACTTCTCCAAATGTATAAATATTATCACTATATAATGTTCTTGTTGAAAAGAAATCATTTATATTTTTTTCTTTAATTATTGTATTTTGATATAATGAATAATTGATTTTTTCTATATTATTAAATGTATTATGAGACAAATAATTTTCATTTGAACTTGTTGAATTATTTTGTATAGTTAAATTATTTTCTTTTTCATTTAAATTTTCTACATATTTAATTATATCTTTTTCTAAAACATAATTATTTAAATTTGTTAAATTATTTTCATCACTATTTAAATCAAAATTAAATATTTCTCCTGAAAATCCTTGTGAACCTAATGTTAATTTATTAAATGAACCGTCTAATATATTATTAATACTTATTATACCTGTGCTTTTATCAATATTTATATTAGAACCTGACCCGTCTATAAAAGTTACAATTGTTTCTTTACTTATACCATGATATGTAAATACTGAATTACCATATGAATTTTGAATTAACTCTAATTTTATTAAAGAACTATTTGTTAAATCTGTTTTAGTTAAATTATTATGAAAAATATTTATACCTGAACTATCATTATAATATATATAGTTTGAATCTTCATTTATTTGACTTGTATTCCAAGAAGGATTAATTGTATTTACATAGTTATTTACATCACCTACAAAATTACCACTTAAAATATCTAATTTTTCAACATTTATAGAATTACTTGATAAATCATTTACAACTTTAATTTTTTTATTAAAATTCCAAGAATTATTATTGTCCTTATATAAAATACTTATTTGATTATTATCACCTATTGTTAAACCCATATTATTTAAAGAACCAGTTGAACTTAAAACTATTAAATCATTATCTTTATAAATAACATTATTAGTATTTATAATAGTATAATCTCCATTTACAGTTAAATTACCGTTTATTGTAACATTTCCTGGTTCAGATGCTGTTTTACCATGATTTAATGGATCAATTATAAAATCAGATGAACCATAAATATATCCTGATATATCTGTAAATTTAATATTAGTAGTATTTAAATTATTAGATATATTTAAAGCATCGTTTGTTGTTGAATTTATTTTAACTTTATTTAAAATATTTAAATTTGATATATCTAATTTATTATTTATTAAAACATCATTACCTATAAATAAATTATTAATATTTGTTGTATTTGATGTTATTTTATTAATATTACTAATTGATGAAACATCTATGATTTTTGAATAAAAATTTGTTCCATTAATTGAAATATCTCCATTACTTATAATTATTTTATTACTTGATAAATCATTTATAATTACTAATCTACTACTTAGATCTATTGTATCTACTGTTAAATTATGAAATATAGCATTATTATCATTTACTAAATAAGATGTATCTACAATTATATTTGTATATACAGTATTCGAAATATCAATAGAAGATATATCCGCTTTATTTTTTAAGATTAAATTATTAAAATTATTAACTGTATTAGAATTAATAGTTAAATTTGTTATATCTAAATCATTTATATCTATATTATTTGTTACTTGTAAAGTTTTAATATTAATATCACTAAAATCAATTCTATTATCAAAAGATAAAAATTTAAAATTACTAATATCTGAATTATTAATTATTAAATTTCCTGATATTTCTAATGTATTTATACTCATATCTAAATCTGTTTCTTTTTCTGGAAGTAATTTTTTTAATGAATCACCATTTCTATTTAAATTAAATAAATCATCGGATATTTTGTTTGGTTGTGTTTTATTCCAAGCATCTTTTAATTCTACCCAATCTCTATAACTAATTTTATCTATATTATTTGGATGAAAAACTCTATCTAATAAATCTTGGTTCTCTGTTAGTAGATTAAATGAATCTTTTACGTTATCATTATCTCCTGTTATTATTTTATTATCACCTATTACTAATTTTCTATCTACTTT
>Ga0187217_1000070_pt1 | contig 34846 bp, 31 predicted proteins | sample 15SPOviralmetaG_FD_130165 | JGI IMG/M metagenome (GOLD analysis project Ga0187217, IMG submission 130165) | Marine viral communities from the oligotrophic San Pedro Time Series (SPOT) site, San Pedro Channel, CA, USA - 15 SPOT_SRF_2010-09-15... | ecosystem: Environmental > Aquatic > Marine >... | reverse complement strand
TTCCTGATGTTCCTGAAGTACCTGATGAACCTGAAGTTCCTGATGTTCCTGAAGTACCTGATGAACCTGAAGTTCCTGATGTTCCTGAAGTACCTGATGAACCTGAAGTTCCTGATGTTCCTGAAGTGCCACTTGAGCCTGATGTCCCGCTTGAACCTGATGTTCCTGAAGAGCCACTTGTACCTGAAGTTCCGCTTGAACCTGAGGTGCCTGATGTTCCTGAAGTACCAGATGATCCGGATGTTCCTGATGTTCCTGAAGTACCGCTTGAGCCGGATGTTCCACTAGTTCCTGATGAACCGGATGTTCCTGAGGATCCAGATGTTCCACTAGTCCCTGATGAACCTGATGTTCCGCTTGTGCCAGATGAACCTGATGTTCCTGAAGAACCAGATGTTCCGCTTGAGCCTGATGTTCCACTAGTTCCAGATAAACCACTGGTACCTGAAGTGCCTGATGAACCACTAGTACCTGATGTTCCGGATGATCCTGATGTTCCTGAAGTGCCACTTGATCCTGATGTTCCAGATGAACCACTAGTACCTGATGTTCCAGATGAACCACTAGTACCACTTGAGCCTGATGTCCCGCTTGTACCCGATGAACCTGAAGTTCCACTTGAGCCTGATGTCCCGCTTGTACCCGATGAACCTGAAGTTCCACTTGAGCCTGATGTTCCTGATGTTCCTGAAGTACCGCTTGAACCTGATGTTCCTGGTGTTCCTGAAGTACCACTTGTTCCTGCTGAGGAAGCACCTACAAATAACCAACTATCAGGATTTGTAACATCTGATGCATCAGTTAAAACATAAATACCATTATTAGAAGCAGTAGAATCTTCTCCTACTGAGACTGCCATACCATTATAAGCATAATAATTACCATCTAGCCCATTCCAATTAGATGCAACTGTCAGTTCTGATTTGGATGATACTGTGTTACGAGCATCAAATGGTCCCTGTATTTGGGGTTCAAAATTTCCTGAAAATGCTAATGTTCCTTTTGTTCTTGCCATGTTATGTTATTATTGTACTAAAAATTTCATTGTTCTTGCTCCTAAATTAATTGATGAAGAAACTGCGTATCTATCATATGCTACACTATTGCCCTGAGGGTCGTTTCTTGTTTGGGATGTATCTAGTGTAAAACTAGAAATATCAACAGTTTCAAACTGTCCTGTTAATGATAATTGTTGTATTGCTGTAATATTACCAAATGCTTGAGGTATATCAATTGTTTGTCTATTTCCTCCAGTTTGTGCTACAAAATCTACTATTATATCATCATTCATACCTTGTAAACTTTGTTTGGTGAGTGTAGTAATATTAGATGTAGTAGCAAATACAGGATAAACTCCTATAACGGTTACTGTTCTATTACTAGTAGTTCCTGCACTTAAAGGTGAATCAAAATCATTGTCCTTACTTGTTTTAGGTTGTGGACCAGCATCATAATCAACACTACCAACCCATTGATTTGCTCCTGATTGTATTTGATAATTAGAAATTGTTTCCGAATCTGTTAATGAAGTACTAGGATTATCTGAAACACCTGTTCCACTATAGTTGTACTCATTAGGATCTCCACTTCTAAATCCTGTAGTACCATAAGCGGGTGAAATTGATCCTTTACTAAAAGTAGTACTAAGGGTAAAAGTTATAGTATCCCCAATTTCTTGATAGGTAGATGATGGGCTAATACTAAGTGTACTAGATGGGTTAGATAATGTAGGATTTAATTCTGGATATAACATTAAGTCCATCATTTCAGTAAATGTTTTATTTGAAAAAGTTGAACCCGCCGGTATATTAGGATCATCTTCACTTGGAAAATCTATTGGGGTTGGCGTTAAGTTTGTATAGGCACCACCAATACTACCTGTTGTTTCTTCTTTATATTTAAGTTCTCCTGTTGTTCTATCTATTACAACAACCTCAGTTAAAGTATCATCTTCTGCTAAATCTTTTATACTTAAAGAACCTGTAATTGTTACACTACCTGTATATTGATGTGTATCATCTAAAGTATCTCCAAACTTTGTAGAGCCTGAGTTATATATTACAGATGCTGTTTCAAATATAGTATGTAAATGAGCAATAGATGCTGTATTTGATACTATTAGGGAACCTGTTATAGATAATGTTGAACCATCAAATGTTAAATTTTGTTCTACTGTTGCATTAGGTGCGATTTTATTTAAAGTTATTACACCATTATCTGTAGTACCAGTTAATGAAAGTAAACCTGAAGTTCCACTTGTTCCTGAAGAACCAGATGTTCCACTAGTCCCTGATGAACCTGATGTTCCACTAGTCCCTGATGAACCTGATGTTCCACTAGTCCCTGATGAACCTGATGTTCCGCTTGTACCTGAAGTACCGGGTGAACCAGAAGTGCCTGATGTACCTGATGAACCAGAAGTGCCTGATGTACCTGATGAACCACTTGTTCCCGAAGAACCTGATGTTCCTGAAGTTCCGCTTGAACCTGAAGTTCCGCTTGAACCTGAAGTTCCTGATGTTCCTGATGAACCTGAAGTTCCTGATGTTCCTGAAGATCCAGATGTTCCTGATGTACCTGATAAACCTGAAGTTCCTGAAGTACCTGATGAACCTGAAGTTCCTGATGTGCCTGATGTGCCTGATGAACCTGAAGTTCCTGATGTGCCTGAAGAACCTGAAGTTCCTGATGTGCCTGAAGAACCTGAAGTTCCTGATGTACCTGATGAACCACTTGTGCCTGAAGTACCTGATGAACCTGAAGTTCCTGATGTACCACTTGAACCAGATGTACCTGATGAACCACTAGTTCCACTTGAACCTGATGTTCCTGAAGTACCTGGCAAACCAGAAGTACCTGAAGTGCCTGATGAACCACTAGTTCCACTTGAACCACTTGTACCTGAAGTACCTGGTAAACCAGAAGTGCCTGAAGTGCCTGATGAGCCACTAGTTCCACTTGAACCTGATGTTCCTGAAGTACCAGATGAACCACTTGTGCCTGATGTTCCGGATGAACCGCTAGTACCACTTGAGCCCGATGTTCCACTAGTTCCTGGTGAACCAGATGTACCTGATGTACCACTTGAACCTGAAGTTCCTGATGTTCCTGAAGAACCAGATGTGCCTGAAGTACCGCTTGAACCTGATGTTCCACTAGTTCCTGGTAAACCAGATGTACCTGATGTACCACTTGAACCTGATGTACCTGATGTACCACTTGAACCTGATGTACCTGAAGTACCTGGTGAGCCTGAAGTTCCTGATGTGCCTGAAGATCCAGATGTTCCTGAAGTTCCAGAAGAACCTGAAGTACCTGATGTACCTGAAGAACCTGATGTTCCAGAAGTTCCACTTGTATGACCTCCTCCTGATGTTGAATATTTTATTAAACCATTATCATCTACTACTAATGTTTTAGTTGAAGTAGTATCTAATTGTAAATCTTTTACACCTAAAGAACCTGTAATTGTTACACTACCTGTATATTGGTGGGTGTCATCTAATGAGTCTCCAAATTTAGTAGAACCTGAGTTATATATTACAGATGCTGTTTCAAATAATGTGTGTAAATGTGAAATAGAAGCGGTACCATCAACGCGAAGATCGCCTTGTATGTATGTAGAACCCGTTGAAATTGTGTCACCTAATACATTTAAACTACCTGTTATGAGCACATCTTTTGATGCGCTTAAATATGTGTCACCTTCAAACCAATCTGTGTCTGCTCCCCCGCCACCTTGGATAGTAACAGTAACTCCTGTATTGTCTCCACTTGAAGATACTTCAATACTTTCAACTCCTGAACCCGTAAATTTTATAAAATCAGCATTACTTTGAATTAGGTCGCTACCTGAATATATATCGACTAAAGCTGTATCAAGAAAGTTAGTTAGATCTGTTTGATATCCTCCTTCTCCTGAACCTGCAGGGGTAGATTTTAATAATCCTACTGAACGGTCAAATGTAGGGGAGAGGGATTCTGAAATAGTGGTTTCAACAATTGCAAAAGTCTGGGAGGTGCTTGTTAATAATTTTTCACTATTAGGTTCTGAAGAACCGGATTCAGCATAATTTATGAAAATAGAAAATTCAGTATTACCTAATTTATAAGGAATATCTGTTATATTATATTTATAAAATCTACCATTAATTTGACTATTTCCACTATCAGCAGCGGGGCCTATAATACTATAAGTATTAGAAGTTCCATCGAATGTAGAATCATTACTACCTGTAATAGTTCTTACTGTTTGTTGGGATGCAGGGTCATATAGTGAGGCTGATGGAATAAAATATTGTCCTGGGCCTGGTGATATTCTACCCATTCCAGCTTGGCCAGTTTTTGTTCCTGTAGCTGCTACATTAAATGTAATAGTTTGATTAGCACTATCAATTTCTGTAATAATAGCATCATTGAATACCCCTGAGGCATCCATTTGCATTCCTACATAGATTAAATCAAATCCAGCATAAGAACCATTGGGTATTACATCTGTTATTGTGTTTTCACCTTCAGTAGAGTTAAAATTTATTCTGTTAAAAGAATTATTATTAGATTCTACAGGGTTAACATTATTAATATACCCATAAAAAAGTTTATTTGCCATCTTAATATTTATATTATTCCTTAACTACGTTGTTATTAATAAATATTAAAAAAAAACTCCCCCCATTGGGAAGAGCTTTTATTTTTAAAATGGTTTTTAGTATTAAAAGAAAGATACTCTAAATAATTGACCAATAGCAAATGAACCTACCCCAGAAACCCTAATTGCATTTCTATTAGAACCAAGATTTAAAACTACTGTAGCAGAGGTTACGGGGGCTGATGTACTGACGGGGGAGGATCCATCCATTTGCATTATATCAACTAATGGATTTAAGGTGGTTTCTTTATCTGTATAACCTCCAACTCCACCTGCATCTCCTGTAGGTACAACTAATGTATAAATATTAATATTCTCACCATGACCTAATGCTGTTTGAGCATAGGTATTTACTGTATTTAATTGAACATCTCCATTACTAGGATTATCTATTGTTACAGTATCAACTTCTCCTGGATCACCTTCTGTTACACTAGTAACTTTATAAGCAGGAATGTATGCTCCATCTGTACCAATAGTTGTAGCTGTTGTAGCTGATGTATAAGTAAAGGTATCAACATCTATAAATGTTATAAGAACATATAAGTAACTATCTGCTCCTCCTCTTACTACTATTGCATCCCCATTTATTAAACCGTGAGCTACTGATGTAACAGTTACTGTAGTTCCACTTTGTGACCAAGATAAACCTGCATATAATGTACCTGTTGAATTAATATCTACTCTAATTCTTCCATCTGTATTGGCAGTTCCCTGGGTGTAAGCTGTATATCTAATTGCATTGTTTAGTACAGTAGAGATACCACCTCCACCACCACCACCAGAAATTGCTATTTCTGCAGTAGTACCATTTGCCGTTACTGTTGCTCCTGAAGTAAAATCAAGTATTTTTGCACCTGTGACTTTTGTGGAACCTGCTTCATAAACATCAACTGATAAACCTGATGTACCACTAGTTCCTGATGAACCTGATGTTCCTGAAGTACCGCTTGAACCTGAAGTTCCTGAAGTACCAGATGAACCTGAAGTTCCTGATGTTCCGCTTGAACCACTAGTTCCCGAAGTACCACTTGAGCCTGATGTTCCAGATGTTCCACTTGAACCACTAGTTCCCGAAGTACCACTTGAGCCTGATGTTCCAGATGTTCCACTTGAGCCTGATGTTCCTGAAGTGTTACTTCCACCACCACCACCGGGGATGGTTACTGTTACAGCATCACCTATGGCTGTTGCAGTTACACCCGCACCTACAAAATCTATAGATGTGGTACTTGTTGTTAGACTACTATTTTCATCCAAAGTTGTTATAGATACTCCTGATGTACCTGAAGTTCCTGAAGAACCAGATGTGCCTGAAGTACCGCTTGAACCTGATGTTCCAGATGTTCCACTTGAGCCTGATGTTCCTGAAGTACCTGATGTTCCATTTTGACCTGGGTTACTACTTAAATTTATTTCCCAAGCACTAAGTGGGTTTGAAGGATTTCCTCCACCATTACTTTGTATTACACTATATTGTAAAACTCCAGTTCCTGTATTATAATTTGTTACTTGTCCTATTATCCAATCTGCAGTTGGGTCTAAAGCAGAAGCAATTGTAATAAATTCACCACCAAGACTATTGTAGGATAAACCAGTATCTACATTTAAAGATGTAGTTGGGTTTTGAACATCAAATGAATCAGTAGAATTTGTTGCATAAACACTATCTGTTCCAGAAGTACCTGATGTTCCGCTTGAACCTGATGTTCCTGAAGTACCTGATGAACCTGAAGTTCCTGATGTACCACTTGAACCAGATGTACCTGATGAGCCTGATGTTCCGCTTGAACCTGATGTCCCTGATGTTCCTGAAGAACCAGATGTTCCTGAAGTGCCACTTGAACCTGAGGTACCTGAGGTATTACCACCTCCACCACTTGTAATTGTAACATTTACTCGGTCTGAGTCATTAACATCTACAGCTACTGTAGCACCTATAAAATTTAATTGTTTAGTATTAGCTAAAACTTGAGATCCATTACTACCCGTTGAAACTTCAAGAGGATATGTTTCTCCACTTGTACCTGATGTTCCTGAAGAACCACTTGTGCCACTTGTACCTGATGAACCTGATGTTCCTGATGTTCCTGATGAACCTGATGTTCCTGATGTTCCTGAAGAACCTGAAGTTCCTGAAGTACCAGATGAACCTGATGTTCCTGAAGTACCTGATGAACCTGAAGTTCCTGATGTTCCTGAAGAACCAGATGTACCTGAAGTGCCACTTGAACCTGAGGTACCACTTGTGTTACTTGCTCCACCAGCTCCTCCATAAGAACCTGTAGTCATAAATTGGCCCGTGGTTGGGTTTACAACTACTGTTTTATAAGTATTTGAAGGGGATGGGCTTTCGTCCATATCTACATTGAAAATAGAACCAGTAACTGCTAATGAACCTGATATTGTTACGTCATATTCTTCTTCACCTGTAAAAGCCATTACAGATTGTTGTACATGACCCGCTTGGATGGTTTGGCCGGTTGCTATTTCGTTAATAGAGCCAGTATTTGTAAATTTTTTAGCCATTTTATGTAGAGTATTTTGTTATAAATATATAATTTTTTATTGTCTGTCAATGTTTATTAAAACAGATGTATCAGTTGTTTGAGAAGTAGGTAAAGGTTGTCCTAATTTAGCAACAGCCAATAAATCTTTTTGATCATTATATAAACCTACAGTAGTAACATATGGAGAGAAATATTCCTGAGATGCAAAAGATACCATCTTACCATCCCCATCTGCAATACTAGGGTTTTGTGATACATTAAATTCACTTTCACCTATTGTACATTTATATTGGGTTTCGTATATAGTATATGAACTAGAAAAGGAACAATTTATTTCACTACCAGTAACAAAATTTAAAATATCATCTGAATCTATAGTATTTCCATATACATCAGTACCATAAATATCGTAACCATACCCATTTTCTCCTTGGTTTTCTTCTATTATATCTTGTCTAGTACCACCTGTTAATATAATAATACCGTGTTCATATATAACGTTACCAACAAAAATAGAACCATTACCAACAGTACGTTTTAATCTTCCTTCCCCATCATCAAAATAACTACCACTATTAGTAGTAATTTCTATTGAATTAGGTTGGATAAAATCTCCAAATAAGTATTGAGGGATAGATAAAACACCTATGGTTTCATTTGAACCTGTAGGAAAATATCTTTTTGCCTCTAAATCTGATGGTAAATAATTTTGGTAATAAGTAGTATTAAATGAGCCACTAATAACCCCCCCACGATATCTTCTATCTTCTAACAATCCTTGAAAAGTAATGCTGGCTGTTGGGGCTATTGATATTTCACCATTACTACCTGATATAAAATTTGAGTAATAAAGTTGTTTAATTTGGGAGTAAACTAGAGATTCATATTGTTTAGATTCTTCTCCTGTTTGGGATTTATTAAGGAGATAATTAGTATTTTTACCTAAATATCTTTCTATATTTACATTTGAAGAAGTAAGAGCGGTTGCTCCCTCGAACTTAAACCCTTTGTTTAGTTCTAGAGGAGCGATAATTAAATCTTTAGAAGTTAATGTTTTGAAAGCCGCCATTCATGTTTAAAAATCTAGTCTAACTCTAATAAGAGCTTCTTTAGTAAAGTCTTTACGTAAAGGTCTTGATAATTTAGCTACTGCTAATAATTCATTTGAATCGTTATATAAACCAACTGATGTTGGGTATACTTGAGGGTTATTTATAAAATAATCATAAATAACTTCTCCATTTACTCCTGAAATAAAACTAGGGTTTTCTGAATAGTTGAATTCAGAGTTTCTTGCTCTAATAAATATAAAATCTGAGGATAATGTTTCTTCACAGTTTAATTCAAAACTTCCATTTCCTGAACCTGAAATAGCATTGAATAACTTTGTTGGGTTATCATTATCTTCATTTGTCCCTGTTTCAGTTTTTAAATTAATTCCTTGAATATTATCTAAATCTAAAGCAGAGGCATTTAAGAGTATAAGACCAGTATCAGGAAGGAATAAACCATATGAACCTGATTCTGATGTATATCCTGTTCCAAAGTGTGCTGCTCCTTCTGATCCACTTACTATATCATATGCTCTTTGGGTTCCATAATATGTTGGAAGTGGAACATCTAAAGAATTATCTGTAAGTCTTAGGTTTGGATTTGCATTTCCACTACCACTTAAAAGTAAATCAAATGAACCAGGGAGTAATCTTTCTTTAAATCTAGCTCTTGCTACACTTAATACATAAAATGAATCTTGTTCTACACCACCAAATTTAAAAACTGATGTTTCATCTTCAAGTATTAATGATCTATACTGACCATAAATTGTTTTACTATATGTGTTTTCTAGTGAAACGTTAGCATTATAAGCACTAGAACCTTTACCATTTTTATCTGCAAAAGCAATATCAAATTGTATTTCTGTGTTAGCCTGCCCTATTTCATTATTAAATACACTTAAATAATATTCGCCTGATTTATCTAGACGTTGTGCTGATGATGTATAAAATGAAGTTAATTCAACATTATTCCCGGTCCACATAGGTTGGGTTACAGTATCAACACTAACTATAAAATCTTCTGGGTCTAATCTTTTAAATGCCATAGTTCTAAGTTGTAGATTTATTAATAATTAAGGGTATGGTTACTCTAGCTCCACTATCTAACCCAACTACTGTTAAAGTTGTTGTTAATGAAGTTTGTGAACCAAATAAAGTATTTACGGTAGTTCCCCTTACATTAAATTGGGAACCTATTATTGTTTTAGATACATTTGTACCTAAGGTAGATTGTGTATTTTGTGAAGTTGCAGCATCAGTATTTATACCTAAACCTGTAAAATCAGATGTTAACCTAATATCTGCAATTGTTGCAGAATAACCACTGGTTTCAAATGATTGTTCATTATCTAAATAATTTAAAGTTTGTGGTGTAATTGCTAACTGTGCTCCTTGTTTTAAAGTAATAGCAGAGTATCCTAAGTTTATAATAGGTAATTTTGCTGTACCTCGGGGTAAAGTAGTTAACTTATATTTCATTATTTGTGATTCATCTGGGAAGGCTTCTAGTAGAGGCATTCCATCAATTGCTTCACCATAAAATGCAGAACCAGAGGGGTGAGAAGGGTTAAATAATGTATAATCGATCTCATCATCAGCTAATGCAAATTGTGTAATTCTAAAAGAACCATCATTTCTAGCTAATGCTTCTCTACCTTTTTTAGTTAATATAGCATCAACTGTTATTACTGAATTGTTTAAATATCCCATTTGTATTGTTTTATATAAATATTGTTATATGGTTATAAATATGTTATTCTATTAGTTTTTGTTCAAGAAGATTTTTTAGTACTTCATCTGGGTTGGTACTTAATTCTTTTACGGGGTATTCAGGGAACATTAATCCCGTAGCTGTTTTGTTTGTAATAGGAATTTGATATGGTTTTGGAAAATCAATAATTAAATTACCTTCATCTTTTACATATCTCCGTATAAGGAAAAAATTAAGATCTACTTCACTACTAATTGGTTTATCAAGTTGTAATTTTAATCTTCCTATTTCTTCATCCGCATGTACTGGTGTTGAAGCTATTGGTGGAACTACATTTATAATAGTATATGTTAATTGTTCATCATTATTAAATCTAATTTCATCTCCAGCAAATACTTCCCATTCATATTGAGTTGGTGGAAAATTTAAGAAATCAGGTTCTTTACCACCTATATAGTCTAGGGAGGTTCTAAAATATTCTTTCCATGTTAATGCATCCTCAGATCCCGAGGGGGCATTAAAGCTACCCCTATATGGGGTGTCCTCGGAGTTAGTTGGTGGTGGGTAGGAACCGGAATTTCCATACTCCATGTATTGTTGTTTAAATCCTATCTTTCCATAAGCTAAATTACCATTTGGAGCAATCATTTCTATAGTATCACCTGTTGACCCTGTTATAGCCCAATAGTTGGCATCAAGAGAAGGGCTTGGGAGACTTTTAGTGCCTTCTAATGATATATTAATATCTGCAGATCCTGGATAATCACCACTATCTGTTGAATAAAAAAACCAGGACTGTTTATAATCTTGGGTTGATGAATTATGCATAGTTCCTTTTACTAGGGTTTTAAAATTGTCTCCTTGTTTAATTGGAGCTAGAAGTGCTCCTGTACCCTTAGTATTAACTTTTAATTTAATTCTCCATCTAACTTTTATTAAACTCCCCCCTTGTCTAATATCTGTCCCACCTGTATTGCTTTGATCTATAGAAGATTCGAAACGGTTAGAATTAAAATGAATTTTAAATATATTATTAGATAACATGGATACATCCATTTGATTTATCCCCCCACCATATATAGGTGAATTTAATACATTAAAACTTTTAGTTTCTACTCCATTTGCATTATTTGGATTTCGATGTATAACATCGGCATATAAAGATTCTAATTGAAGTTTAGCATTAGCCCCATTTCTTTTAACTAATAATTCAAAATCTCCAACTTCTGGACTTGACTTTGATTTTCTTCCAGGGACACCCTTTTTACCATTTCGGGTTTTTGTTTTATTAATACGTGATGTTTCAAAAGTATAATTTACCCTATAAGTATATTCATCTGAGCAAGGTTTTCCTGAGCCTGATCCTTGTGAACCTGATTCGTCGCTACGGGGGATAAAGGTATCTCCTGCTATACCACTACCATTATCCGATACAGTTTCACTTGATGTATAAGGACATATTACATTTTCACCAGAACCTGTAATAACATTTTCAGGAGAGAGTTGTTGTAAAGAAAAACTTTTTACTCTACTACTAGGAACATTTTCATAGGCTCTAAAGCTAAAATCCTTAAATTCTATGGGGTCATCACTTAAAGGGACTTTTCCTGTAACAAATATAGAAGAAGTATAAGCTCTTGCTGCTACTTGACTATATAATATAGGGGATGGGGATTTACCAGTTTTAAAAACTTTTTTAAAAGAATTTAAAGGATATAATTCTTCACTTTCTTTATCAGTAATAGCAATTTTAATATTATCTCCTTCAGATAAAGAACCTTCTAAATTATAATAACTATAATCACCAATACGAGGTTGAGATGCATTACCATTTTCATCTATAATATATTTAATCTCAAAACTAGTTTTTTCATTTAAAAGTGGATATGGATCAAAAATCCTATTAAAATATCCGGAATATGCTTTATTAATTTCTGCTACTGGTAATTTTCCATAAGTACCTGAATCTCCTTCTGTAAATATATTTAAAATCCTACCTTCAGCTTTAACCCCCTCATACCTTGGACCCGAAATACCATAAGTAGTATAGTGAGACATTGGGATTGGGGATTTTTTAGCTTTTTGTTCGAGTATTTGTTCTAAATTTACAGGTATAGAACCACTACTATAATCTACTTCCATAACTATATTGTTTGGAGGAGATTCTAAAGCATTTCCTTCGTAAGGGTCACAATCATTAGGAATTAATAGAATATTATCTAAATAGGTTGGTACAATATCGGATATTTCGGGTACAGGACCTGCTATACTCATAGAATAGTCTGTTACTATAAGAGAGGAATTTACAGAGTCAGCAAAACTTGTACTTCCTGTATTTACACTAACTGCTAATCTTAAAGCAGTCCCGGGGACAATATAACTTGAAGATATTATTGTTTTTAAGTTAATATAATTATCATTATTTATATCATCAATATATAAAACCGATGAAGTTAATACCACACCTAATCCTTGATTAGGTTCTGCCATATATAAATCTAAAGATGCTGTTTGCCAAGTTTGGTCTGGGAGGAAATATCCTCCACCATATTGATCTTCCCCATATTCACCCTCCCCATATTCACTTGGGGGGATTGGTAATGAGTTTGATGCTGTTAAATTAATAGAAGCTGTTAAACTTAAATCATCATTTCCATAACTTTCAAATATATATGTACCATCATAAGGTCTTTCAGATGCTAATGATGATGAAAAAGAAACATAAGCATCTACTATCCGAGCAGCATTACCATTTGAACCTATTTCTGAAAGGAAATATATTTTGTATGGTCTATGGAGAAATCTGTTATAATTCCATGCATTAGTATCACCCGTTCCTACAGACTGTTGGCCTCTAAATAATATAAGTTGATTATTGTTTCCTACTTCTATATTATAACCCTCATCAGTGGTATAGGTTTTTGGATCACCAGCATTTACTAAAACAGTATTATATCTAGCATTTGGGTAATATAAAGGAGATGGGTTTTTATCTTCATGAGAAATATTATTAGGGTCATAAATTAAAATCTCATTAGTATCTTCTTTATAGTAGTATGATATAAAATCATCAGCCCCACTTCCCCCATATTCAAAAATAGGATCTCCATAAACTGCCTCACCATAGGGGCTTTCAGAAGAAGTGTTTCTATATGAAGGACCTAATTTAAAAGAATTAGGTTGACCTGTATAAGTACCAAAAGAAGCACCTGGTATATGGATTGAGGATGTTGGTGCATTAATAAACCAAGGTAAAATACTTGAAGTATATGGGAAATAATTGTTTGGGTTTGATAAAATCCCATCCATATCCCTTTCTGTTGAACCTGTATTGAAATTACCTATATAATCAATTAAATTACCATCAGTTGGAACTAAATTTCCACCAACATAATAATTAGCACCCGCCCAACCTCTAAAAATTTGAGTAGTACCAAAATCTTCTATATTTTTAGGGAAATAACCTTGGGTTAATGAGGAAGTAAAAGATGAAACTGGTATTGGGTTATCAATATTGCCTGAGGCAGTAGCATACCATGTATAACTCCCACTACATTCAAAATTAAAATTTCTCTGCCCCGCTGTTAAATCAGATACAGCATTTGAAGAAGGGGGTTGTTCAACAACAAGGAAACTATGGTTTCCTCTTTTAGTACTATTGCTTAAATAGTAATCTTCTACATGCTGACTACCTGTGGGGTCATACATAAAATTTCCTAAACCATCTTTAGCCCCTATCATAGCAAAGGATATAATTCTAGTATCACTTATGTAAGGGGATATATTAAAGTTATTAACAGAAGAATGGTTGATTTTAATATACTTTACTTTATTTCCATCATTCCACAACCAGGCATACCCTGGTTGGGTTGGAGCAAATTCATTTGAAGTAAACAAGGCTTCACTTACTCCTATAGGAATTATTATGGGGGGATAAAAACTTTGGACAATAGCTTCGTCATGAAGTCCTTGGAGATTTATAGTATATTGATCCCCAGGAGATGATGATCCACTATTGTATACAAATAGTTTAGTATCATTAGAAAGGTTTATTATTTTATAATATTCTAGAGCCATAAATTATTTTCCTATGTTTTTTAAAAACCTTTTGTATTTAATATAATTAAGTAATTTTTTATTTCCAAATAAGTAATAAACTAAATAAGAGGGTTATTTTATTAATGTTTAAATACACGATATACATATTTATTATTTTAGGGGTTTATTCATATGCTGGGTTTTCTTCTGACTCCTCCGAGATATCTGCTCTTACCCCAACAAAACGAATAGAGTCACAACTAACTTGTATTTCTAAGGATAAAGATTCTCTATCCTGATATCTTGCTATAGGACCACTCGCATACCAACCTGTGGATGCCACTGATCCATCCTGATTATATATTAAAGTAGTATCAGTAAAAAACTCCCTATCCATTTTATAAAGAACTGTATTAGTTTCACTACACGCTTGAGTTTTGGTTTGATTATACTTAAGATAAACATCATGGAATGTAGGTGGTTCAGGGGTACATAAACTAGTTATAGATGGTGGGTCATTTGGTATTAGGGAAGGTGGTTCTGGAACTAACCCTACAATTTCAAAACATCCATCACTTTCGTCATAACCCGACAATAAAACTTCATCACCAACTGAATATCCTGGTTGGGATGGTATTGTGACCCTTACTGTGGGAGTTAATACAGATCCTAGGCGTCTTAATGAAAAATAATTTAATATTTTACATAAGAAAACTTGGGATATTACTCCATTTTCTCCTATTTGTACTTGACGGGTAATTGGTGTATCTTGTTCGGAATATTCAAAGTTATTGGTGCCAATTTTTAAAACAACAATATCTTCCTCTAAGTGATTTATATTTGAATTAAGACCATTTGGTGGGATGGTAAATACATAATCCCCAGTCCCATTGCTTATATACTCAAGATCTAAATTTTCAGAGGTTAAAGTAATTGTGGTATCTGTTCCCTCTGGGTCTGTGGCACCTAAAGAAGATGATGGGATTGTTATTATTTCATCTTTAACATACCCTGAACCCGTTACTGTTACTGTTACTGAAGTTATACCACCTACTTCTGATGTAAATGTTGCTTCTGCTCCTTCTCCATTAAGGCTACCCGTTAATCCTATATTACTAAATGTTCCTACCTCACCTGTTGCAGGTTCTGTTGTTATACTAGTTAGTAAGGAATCTGTTGATGATGTAATAGGGGCAGCACCTATTATATTTTGAATATGTTCATTTATATCTGTACTAGTCCAAGTGAATGTATCTCCTACTTTAACACCCTCACCTACATTTGTAGAATATAAATGTAATAATTTACCTTTTCTACTACCAGCACCATCAGTTGTTTCTGCAAAATCTAATTGCCATTGTTGGTTAGTTGCTGTAGTGGAAGTTGTAGAAGAGGGTGGTATTGAAAAAGAACCAGTAGCAAAAGTATTGTTATGCTCTATAATCCCATTATTTTTTACACTAAGTACATGATTAATAGTTGTTAATCTAGACCCTCCTAAATCACTTGAATTAAAATTAAAATTATCTAAAACATTATACCCACTTCCTGTATTAGAAATGTTTATTGAAGTTATTTCTCCTGTATTTGTTGTTATATCAAAGGTAGCACCTGTTCCAGATTGGTAACCAAGATAGGTTGAAACTCCATTGTAAGTATAATCTGTATTATCATAAGATCCAGTAAATCTAGATCCTATATAAGGAGTTAAACCATCAGATGGAGAAACTAAATTACTTAAATAATTACTTCCGGAGGTGTTTAAGGTTGTATATGATACTATTTTTTCTCTAAGGCCATACCATTTAGTAGTGGTTGCAGAATCTGAGCCTGTCCAACGTAATTCACCACCTATATCAGAATACATGGTTGTACCTGCTACAATACTTGATATAGAGTTTACATTTGTAAAAATACTACCTGTAGCCTCATCTAAGCATGGGGATTTTGTTTCTAGTATACCTCTTGTACTACCCTCATTTTCTAAATAATTAGTATAATATTCGTGTAGTACTACTGGAGGGGTTGGGGTATAAGGTTCAACTCTATATAAGTTATCAGAACCACTAAAAAATTCTAATCTATATAATAATTCAGGAACATTTTCCCAATTAAGATAATCATAACAAGGATCATCATCTTTATAGTCTTTACCTCTTGGCATTTTAAGGTACATAGATTGACTAAATTCTCCATTATAAAATTCACGTTGGTCTTCTCTAGGATATTTAATATAACTAGATTGGGTTGAAGGGAAAACATCAAACCAACTTTGGGTTATGCCAAACCTATTATCTGGTCCTTCTCCTTTACTACCACTTATGTGAAATTCTAAACCATTAAACCTTTCAAATATACCAGCAGTCCCTCCTTTAAATACTTCAATAGTAGAACCACTTACAGTTTCATACGTCCCCCTATCACCTGAACCTGTGTTATATCCACGTGCATAAGATTTTATTGATCCCGAATATGTTTGGTCTTCCCAAGATACTGGTCTAGAGGAATATGCATTTCTTTCTAATAAATGTTGTTTTACTACTACACCAGAAGATAAATTTGTTCGGGCCGGGGTAAAATCTTTAATCATTTTAAATAATGAATTATCAAAGTATTTTATTAAACGAATAAAATCTTTAACATCATAACTTTTAATATATTTTAAAAAGTATTGATCTCTTAATCTATCTAAATCTGGATAATTTGTTCTAGATTCTGAAAGATGTCTTGGGTCACCAATGTAATCTCCTATATTAAAATTACCTAATTCTGCTGTTATATCATCATTAATTTGGTTTGTAGGAGAAAATGCTACTTCTAAATAATCAGCATCTGGGGTAGTACTTTGGGTTAAATAAGAATACTGTTGAATTGATCTTTTTGAGGATAAAGTATTTCCCTCAGGTAATATATTTTCAAATATTGAAATTTTATCACTAATTTTATTTTTTATACCATAATGGGATTGGTTTTGATATATAAATTCTTTATTAGAAACGAATGTTGGGTTTTCTAAAATAAAATTGCTATCTCCGTTTGCAAAAGATGAAGTTATATCCCATGAACCCGTTACTTTAGGGTGTATTGATTCTCTACTAGAAGTAGAAGATAAACTTCCTAAATCCGCTCTAAATATTAATTCGTCGGATGTTGTTGATCCATTTACATTAAATGATAAGGGGTTTAATACAAAATCTTCAAAAGAAGAAGTATTAATATTAGAAGAATAATATCTTATTTCTTGAATTGACCCTGAAAAAGGTTCATAGCTTTGACCCGATAATTGAAATTCATAGGGGTAAGGAAAAGTAGCATTATCTGCAATGTGGTAAAAGTTACTATATCTATCATCTGAATCATAACTTGAGAAACCAATTTTATTATCTATATTATTAGCTACAGATAAAGAAGTTGTAGTAGCATCTGCATTTAGCATTATTGACCACCATTCACCATTAAATATTGGTAAATATGCACTAACATTTATTTCGGGATTTAACCCATCAATCCATTTTATAGTACCATATTCATTATAAGGATCAGCTATAGATCCTGAATGGGAGCCACTTACATAACTAGACCCTGTGTATTCTATTACTAACCGGTTTGAGGTATCAGTAGCAAATAAACATTGATAAGTACTTGATGTAGGTATTCCTGGTGTTTTGAATCTAAACTGTATTGTTTCTGGGTTAGTTGTAGAAAAATTGGTGTTTGGAGTAAATGAAGAGCTAAAATAACTATCTTTATTTACTTTTAAAGCATAATTAAATATATTTTGTTTATAATCCCAATCTTGTTTATTAATTTTATTTTTACCACCAAATTCATTTACACGTAAAATTGTATCAGGGATACCATAAGAGGTTATTAATGCTCTTAACCCAGCTATTGTGCCCTTAGTTTTAAGTAAATACGGTATATTGTGGTATATTCGTTTATATAACCGCTTATTAGTATCATCTAATGGAATTATATTATCCGAAGCGGATATTTGAGTATTAATTAGTTCTGACCCAGTTGTTGGGAATGTAATTCCATCGGGGGTTATACCTAAAAACGCTTCATATAAATCTTTAGTATTAAAATTATTGGAATATAATTTAACTCCAAAATCTTTAATAGCATCAGCAACTAAATCTTTAGATATACCAAAGTCTAAACGGTTATCAGCATCAAATTTATTTACTATATCTTTAGTATAAATCCAAATATTATCAAAATGTTGACCAACCATATCAATAAATAAATCGTATTGAGAATTATTAGGATCATCTCTTAAGTATTCAGGAATATTCCAATAAAGATAATCTTGATTATTTTGATCATATTCATATGCTTGTAAAATCAACCCACCATAATATTCATCATTTGGGTTATTACTTCCTAACCATGCTTTTACTTCTACACTAGTTGAAAGTGATAAAGTATAAGGTGGGTTTGGATTTGATTTAGGATAACTATATAAAGATCCAGAATCAAAATAAAGAAACCTTTCATATGAATCAAAGTTCTTTATTATGTCATTAATTTTTATATCAAATATAGAAGTACTTGAACTAAATTCACTGGTTAGATTTGTATTACTAGTTATATTATTATCTAGAGTGGTAATTTGATTCTGGTAGTTTTCTATTAATTTAACTTTATAATAAAAATTCTCTAATCGTGTTTTAGCAGATGAAAATTTTATAAAGTTTGAAAAGTCATTATAGTTAACATTTATTTTAAGTCCTTTATCTTTTAATAAATTTTGAATTTGGCTATTAGAACTAGTAATATTTGAATTAAGTAATGTATCATATGAATATTCTTGGGATGATACCCCACTTTCATTTTTTATATTTAAATCTAAATTAGGACCTGCTATATATTCAAAGTCTTGGGGGTCAAATATCTCAATTGGAAACTGAACTTGGTAACTTTGGGGGGTTGATATTGCTTCAACTACCCAACATTGAGATTTTAAATCAAAATCCGTGGGTAATGGTTCGTATAGTTTTATTAATACAGAATATTCATTCTCATTAATAACATCTAACTTTATATTATTAGCTATTATTAAATTATTTTCCCCAAAATTTAGATAAAAATCAACAAAATAGTCTTTTGTATTTCTATGTTCAATAAAATTTTGAGTATAGGTTTGAATATCTTCATTAGAAATAATATTAGAATTTAATCTAATTTCTGTCCTATCTGAACTTATTTCTTGAATATAATATTTGGATTCTAAATTAGAGTTAAGGTGTTTTCTATAAAAATTATAATTTATATAATATACTCCTTCATTAAATTCCTCTCTTTCAAGGTCTTGTTTTGGAGATAGTAATACATGACCATCCCTAACAGTATATGTTAGTAGTTCTTTAGTTGTAGGAGGAAATATTTGATTTTTATTTTCATCAAATATATAATATTCTATATAATCTGTGGATTGAGAAAATTCAGTATCTAATTCAAAATTTGAAATAAGTGAAACATCCTCAATTGAATAGTTTTCAATTTGGAATGTTTGGGAATTTACGGGTAATATTAAAATTTTATCTTCCATTTTATATTCCATTTAAATCACTAGCCCCTATTGAGTTTAAAACATCAGTAGTAGATTCGTTTGAATTAGCTATGTTAACATCTAAAGAGGCGGTTAAAGGTATATCTTCTCCTGTTTCTGCCTTAACGGTTCTAATTTGTAATTCTAAATTTTCTTGACGTAGAGATGTAATTTCATCTTGTAGAGCTTGAATTATTTCACTTTCTTGGTCATAATTTATATATTCACCACTAGTTTTAATTAAATATTCATGTGAATTATTTATACCAGTTGTGGGTATTTCGTAAAATAATTCATCATAAAATTCAAAAAATTTTTCTACTGTAACTGTTGATTCAATATCTTCTGATAGATTAGTAACCCCTAATTCATTAAAAGTAGTATTAATAGTTTTAATATATTGAGGTTTACTAAATACTGTTTTTTTTACATCTACTTTATTCATCTTTATCCATTAACTACTTTAAAATAATAATCTTCATCTTTAATTATAGTACTTCCATTTATAGTAGTTTTAATTAAAATTTTATAATATCTTTCTGGTTCTAAACCATTCATGTATATGTCAAAATAATTACTATTATTATCACAACTAATTTTAGTAAAAGTATCATCAAAATCTATAACAAATTCATTAGTATCTAAATCTTTTATAGCATAATATGATGATGTAGGCAATGCATAATTTTGAGTATATATAGATGTGGTTTGGAATTTACGAATAGGAAATTCAGGACGCACGTTTAATCTAAATTTATTTATACTATCTAATCTAAATTCTCCTGGGTTAGAATCTAATCCAACAAATAAGTCGGTTGTTGTAATTTCATCTAATGTAGTACTATATAAAAAATCATCCCATTTTATTTCTAAGGTAGGTGGGTATATAGTATTAGTATCTACTGAATAGTAATTAAATATGGGTTGGATTGCTTGATTTGTAGCAAATTCAGAAGATCCAGATAATTTTATTAAAAACCCATTATTATTTATTGGATTAATAGGGGTTGATTTTGATGCCGTATACCAGGCATGGATAATATTAGTAACATCCATATTAAGATCTTTTATAGACCTTAACCCAAATGATTGAGTAGCATAAACTTCTCTATCCATATACCCGGAACCAGAAAACCAATTTCCACCCACACCAACATCTAAACCATTACTAATACTTCCTGAATATGCACCTGTCACATAAGGAGAATATCCACCTGTTTTCCAAATATCTGAACCTGAATATTCTATATATTTCCAACTTGATCCATTTGTAATTTGTGGGGAATCTTTATACTCACCTGTGCCATTACCCCAATTTTCAGAGGCAGGATATACTTCTAATGTAGTATCTAAATTAATTCCTTGAATTTTGGCGGCATATAATTTTAAACTACTAGAGAAATTTGAGTCTCCTATTTTATTATCAATTACATCTTCAATTTCTTCTTGATTAAATTGTATTAAAGATCTAGCTACTCTTGGAGATGGAGATGTTGATGGTACTGTATTAGATATTTCTAATATAGCATCTATTCCTGTATTTAAAGCAGGATATGCTGAGTACAGAGTTGTGTCTTTTTCGGGAAATAATTTATATACTGCCATATTATATTGTTACTACTTTTCCTTTAATATCTTGATTTAAATATTTTAATTCAAAAATGCTAGGGTCTAAAGAAGGATATATAACGCTATTTTGGGTAGCTCCTTCAATATCATAAGCATATTTAGAATAACCGGAAGATGTTCCTGCTTTATTTATTATTTCAACCTTTTTTACGGTTTGTACTCCTTCTATACTATCAATTAATATTTGGAGATCCCTTAATATAATAGGTTGGTTGATTTGCCATTTATCTATATTAAAATAATCTTGTAAGGAAGTAATACATTTTAATAGTACTTCATTACTATTTACATTAGGTAATGTAATTATTTCAAAATTACAACCTATATTAATTATAAAAGCATCTTTAATAGAGATAGTATCTCCTATCATTCTATATTGATTTAAATATGTTTTTAAGTTTTCTTTTAATGTTGAGGAAGATGTATTTAATTTTTTATCCGAATTATATGAAAGCACATATATATCTAGAGATGATAAATAATCTTCTATATTGGGTTTTTGTGTATAAGCTTTTGATACTATCCCATACTTAGAAGGCATACTTAATGATCTTACTAGGTAATCATCTGCTGTTACATTTCTTAATTGGGAAGAATAATTAGAAATAGAATTTTGTCTTATTTCTTCTAAGGTATCTCCATCTTTACCCCCACTTGCAGCTTTATTATTATTCGATGCAACAGTATTAAATATATAATTAGCAGAATTAGGGGTTAAATTTGTCTTCAAAAAACTAATTGTTGAAGTATCTAGACTAGTTAATTCATTTGTAGAAACATTAGAACCAACCCCCCCACCAGTTAAATACCTTACTGTTAAGGTTGTATTACTAGGAGAAATACCATAAGTATTTGTAAATATAAAATTATTAGGGCTATAAGCTGTTGTTAATTTATTTTTTTCAAATGGTAAACCAATACCTACATTTGTTGGGTTTGGTATAATATCTTCATCATTTACTATAGGATCTCCGGTACCAAATTGTATTTGTAATTGGTTTTCACTTAGAAATCTAGTTGTAAATCTTCTTTGAACTGATTGGGTTTTGAGTAAATATGGGGTATCTAAATTTTGGTGGTTATTAGGATCATTTACATTAGTATTTTTAATACCTTTAAATATTGTATCTTGTGCCAAATAATCTACTTCATACCATACATTTCCATCTGAATCTGTTATATCAAGAATATTTGAAATATTCTCTGAGTTAAGTACAATTGTAGGGAATTCTGAAGGGTTGGTAAATGTAAATTCCTGTGAGTTAATTTTTCCAGATACTGCCCTTCTTGTTTTTCTTAATAAAAAATAGACAGGCTCTCCATTAGATATTTGTGATATACTTACTGTGGTAGGGTCTAAGGAACTAGAAATTGTAAAATCTATAGAATCTTCTATAGTAAATACATTAGTTAAATTAGAAGGAGAGGAGATCTGTGTATTTTCTTCTATATACAGAGCATAATCATAATCGGGAACTGTTTTTCCATTTACTACTTTAGCAGGGAGTTCTTGATAAAAATCAATATCAACAACAGCTAAACCTGTAACTTTTGGCTTATACCCAAACATATAAGCTAAATCATAAATATTACTAGTTTGTCTAGAATATTGTAGGAAATTTTCTTGGATTTGATTATTTAAATAATAAGTTAAAACATCACCAACATACGCTGACATTTCCATAAACATCATTCCTGGTGATGTTGCTGAGAAGTCGGTATATGAATTAGGGAAATATGTTTGAGCATAATTTATTAGATTAGCTCTATAACCACTAAAATCTTGATTTAAGTATTTTATCTCTCTATTTATTGCCATTATATAAAGCTTAATTCTAACTTATCATTTATTCCTGTATTGTTAATTGAATAAGTTATATTTATTTTAATTTCGTTTTTGTCTTGGTTTGATGTTAGTTCAACATCTTCAACTTTTACAGAAGGAAAATAATTTTTTAATTTTTCCTGTATATTTTCTTCTAGAAAATCTAAATTATCATTAGTTATTTGTTCAAATAAAAAGGTTCTTAACCCGGCCCCAAAAGTTGGGTTACCATTTCTTTCTCCGGGATTTGTTAAAAAATAATTAATTAAATTACTTTTGATAGCATTCTTTGTTTGATAATTAGGATTAAAGACAGCATTCCCATTTAATGGTAAATCTATACCAATAGCAACTCTTGCTCTAGTATCATTGGGGAATATTTGTTTTGCTCCGAATGCCATTTTTATTTATTCATTAAACCCATTATTTGATCCATTGATACATCCCCCTGTGGTAAAGAACCATTTGGGCTTGTAGTATCTACTGGACCACTCATTTGTAACGGCATACTATTAGTATTAGCAGAAATAGTGCCATTTTTACCTGGCATCATACCTCCTAAAACATTCATATAATTTTCTCTAATTTCTTCTCTTGTTTTTGTTGCTACTGGGTTAGTAGGAGAAGGTGTAGATACAGTTGGGTTAGTAGGTTTATATTCTGAAACTACCTGTTTAGGGGAGCGTACTGCTTCAAGCAGAATATCTTTTAATTCATCTTGAATTGCCTCTCTAACTGCTTCTTTTACTATTGTTTTTAATTGACTAACTTTCATATGTGTATGATTTATTATAAATATTAAATTAATAGGCTTTTAAATCGTTTGATCTAATATAGAATATAAGTTCATTTATTAAAACAGAATCACTTGCACTAAAAGATTGATCCCCCCTTACTAATATAACCCCTTGATCATTTTTTCCAACTGCTTGTCTTCTTTTATATTTTCCTATATTATTTTTATCTAATTCTACAACTTCAATAGTAAACCCTGCTATTTTATTTGGGGTAACTACATTATCTTCTTCATCTTTAGATAAATTTTGTATTGCGGAGTTTAGTTCTTCTAATTCTATGTCTTCTTCTTGAGCACACTCAAATATTAATGAATCAACCGTTTTTAAAATCATAGATAAAATTATCATAGCTGCTATAAAAAATATTAATGCTATAATAAGTTGTATATTAAGTTTCTTATTCCCATCTGCTAATGTTTTTAAAATATCTTTTATATTTTGTAACCCGGATAAAAGGGATTGGGGGACACCTACACCTGGAGGGACAGATACAGGAAAGGGTAATGCTGAAATTTGACCTCGAATCATTCTTAATTGTATAGCTAAATAATTAAATAATATAGCTAAGCCCACATTAACAATTACCATAATATAAATTTGGTTTAATTGTTTAACAATAGAATTTCTTTTTTTAGCTGCCCTTTTTAATTGGCTAGGTGTGGGGCATATTTTTTTATTTCTATCTTTAATTTTTGTGATCCCAAATACTAATAGTAAACCTATACCTAAGGGTAAAAGTTTAAATAAAATAGCATTTGTAAATTTTTCTACTGCTTTTCTTCTAACTAACAATATCTTTTCTGGAAATGAAGCTGCTATTTTAGCGGCATCTTCAATTTTAGAATACACTTGTTGTTTTAATTCATCAGCTGCTTGATCTGCTGCTAATTTGGTATTAATTAGGGGTTTAGCTTTAAGATCACTTTTTACTTCTCTTTGTTGAGTTAAAAGTTCGGCATATTGAGGTATATAACCTTTTTTTGTATAAATTAACTTAGATTCAACTAAAGCCTTATTATTAAAAGGTAAGATAGGGAGTTCTACATCAATAGTAAATTCCCCATTAGTATCGGTAAATGTTTTTTTACCTATAGCTAGTAAAGGTTCTACTTTAGCCCCTTCAATTGGAGTTGAAGTAATTTTATCATATAATCTACCTTCAATTCTGAAATTTTCAATAGTTGGGATATAAGACTTTAATCTATCTTTTAATACTTCTTTAGTTTCTGGTGATTTAGCAGCTTGAGTTACAATTTTAAGTTGGTTAATATCTAATCCAACTCCTAAAGCTTTTTTACCTGCTTTGGTTTTAATATAATCTAGAGCAGCATCTAATAAATCTTGTTTATTCATTTTAACTTATTTTTACTTTTTTAGATGTAAACTGATCGTAACTATTATTAAAGATTTTTACTTGTTCATTTAATATATTACCTGCAAATTGGGTTGTAGGAGCAACTTTGGGATCATTATTTAAGGCATTTGCTAGGGATTGGATAGCGGAAGTTAATCCTTTTAATTGTTTTAAAAATGTATCACCTATAATAGCGGGTTGGGAAGAATTTGTACCCCCTAAATTAATATAATCTGCTTCTAAAGTAATAGATTTTCTACTAGCTATCCCTATATCCCCAATAGCCGCTAAATTAATAACCTTAGGAGATGACATTAAGATACTATCTTTATTAGAGTTTAACACTAATCTCCCAGAATTTAGAATTATTTGAGGATTATCTGTATAACTTCCTGGATATATTGGGGTTTGAGATTTATCTAGAGCTGTGAAATTAAGGCTTGAAGCTGATATTGGGATGTTTTGGGTTGAGGTTATATATATAGAAGAAGGATCTTCATTGATGTTTTCTACGGTAGGTAAAAATCCTGCTTTATTGTTGGTTGTTGGTTGACCATTTTTAAGTATAATAAGAGGCTCCCCATTATCACCATATTCCGACCAATTATTTCTAATTAAAGTGTTAGTTTTTGAAGTACTTCCTAATCTTATAGAACTACCAAATCTACTTTCAATTATATTATCACCACTAAAAGGAATAAGGGGTTGGATTGAAGACTTTTCATTAAATGTACCACCAGTATTGTTGGACCCATTTAAATCAATAGGTTTAGATTTATTAGAGGTTGAGTTTATAACTCCATTTTCAATTTCTTGATAATTTTTTTGAGTGTTTTTTTTATTTTGAAATTGATACACATTTGGATAAGCATTATGGTGGGGATGATTCCATAAAGAAATAGAATTTAAATAATAATATATTTTAGAAGTATCATTTCCACCCATATCTTTATCTGGAAGGTGTATTAATAATACTATTTCATTTATAAGAGGGGGGGATTTAAACTGTGGGAAAAAAGGTTTTGCTATAGGGTTTTGAGTTGTACTAGTTTCTAAAGTATTTATTTCCTCAAAATTAATAGTCCCAATTCCACTCCAACCCCCATATTGGGAAAATTTAGGGTGGGTTTCATCTAAAACAATGTCTATAACCCTAGCAGGAATAACCTTTAAGTCTAAATTTTCAACAGTTGAATCTAAATTAGATAAGTTTCCTGTGGAGTTTAAAGCATTAGTTAAATAACCTATTCCTGTTCTAGCCATCGCTATTTTTATTTTCGAAATTTTCGTTTAACTTATCCAATTCAGCCATTAGTTCTGCCTTTTCTTCATCTGTAATACCTAGTGTATCCTCGCTGGAACTGTTATTAAGCGCGCGTTGTATTATAGTTGCCATCTTAATTAATTGTTCATCGTTACGAACACCAATATCCATATATTCTTTGATAAGGGGTACAATTAAAGTTGCATCACCTATATCGTTTATAAGAGGTTTTAATTCAGATATTAAACCCGAGATTTGGGTTGATTTCTTTTTTTGGTTATCGTAAATTTCATTAAGAATATCCGAGAATTTTTTCTTTCCGAATACTACATTATCTAATGCTCCCATAATATTTTTGGTTATAAATATGGATATAAAGAAGAATTAGAATTTGGCATAACCATTTTCTAAATAAAATATATATTGGGTTTTAAATATATTGTGGAGTTTATTAGCTATTTTAGTAATCTTAGGAGTTTTGACTTCTACTATTTCACGAATGTAAATATAAAGGGCTTTTTTATTAAATACTTCTAAATCCTCCCTTTTACGAAATAATTCTAAAATAGCATCTGCTATTTGAGCATCATTTTTCTTTGGAAATAACTCATATATATTTTCAGATACATAATCTACAAAAATATCAATATATTTATCTAAATCACTTTTTACTTGATTTTCCCCCATACTGTAAGTATAAGTAGAATTTTCCCCTGTTAAAACATCAACATTAACTTTTTTTATCTTCTTATTATAGTTTTTAGTATTATATAATATTAACCAACGTTTTACTATTGTTCCAAAATAGGAATATGCCTTTGCTCCTCTAGTGGGGTCAAATAAATGTATTTTAGATAATAAAAAGGTAATTATTTCATGTTGAAGGTGTTCTAAATTCTCAACCTCAGTGTGGTAGAATTTAAATGTATGGATAATATTCTGGGTTAGTTTAAAGAAAGGATAGTGGATATGGGTTTCATATATCCTACTTCTTAATTCTTCATCTTTTATAGAATCTAATTGGTTATATTTAACAATATAGTCCTCTGTCTCTTGAGTAAAATAATTTTTACTCTTTTTTCTTCGTTTCTTTGGGGCCATTATTGGTTGGTTTTAAACCTAGAAAGGTTGTTTTGTATTTGCTTTAATTCATTAAAAAACCAACCTATTTCATCATCACCTTTGAATGTTCCTTTTTCATCAATCTCATCTAAGCGTTTTTTTGATATTTCAACTTGATCTGTAAATTGGGTAATAAATTGGGATTGAGAAATTATAATATCCTCTGCTTTTTCATTTTTTCTTAAAAGGTTAAAAGTCGTGTACCCTAAGATAACGACTAAAACCCCTAAAACCCCAATTATTATTTCTAATATCATAAACTATCTAACATGCTTTTTAATCCGGGACTTGCCATAGTGTTAAGTGCTTTGGATTTAGCAGTTGTCTTGGACTTCAATGTATAATTTTTCTTTTGGGGCTCCACGCTATCTTTAGAAAATTTAGGTAACCACTCAATCTCAAATTCAATACGTGCTGCCATCATATCTGCTTGATGTAAGATGAATGGTAAAGATGTGCGAGGTTTGGTTTCTGGCATAAATGATTTTAAGTATTTTTCATTTGCTGGGTCATACAAACCATCATGTGTCTGGATAGATAACATTTCATTAAATGTATATTGTACCCCATGTGACTGAAGTAAAAATAACCCACGATCTGGAACAGAAGCAAATGCAATTTTCTTATTGTGCATATATTCTTCACCTAATTTATCACGTCTCCATTGATCAGTCTGGGGGATATAAGATTCATGTTCTTCATCTCCCATTTTACCTAAATCATGGTTAATCGCAGAAAACACCAATTCTTCCTGGGTAAATGTAGTCATATCACAACCAAATCCTTCCCATACAGCGGACATGGACAAAGCTGCTTTTACTACTCTATTAACGTGATCTACATACCCACCTGGGAATGCTGAATGGTATTCTTTCTTATGTGATGCCGGCATTAGAATAATACGGTCTTCATATTTTTTATAGAAATCAAGTAATTTCTGTTTACGATCACCAGTAATATATGTTTCGATGTTGGTATTAAATTCTATCCAATTTGCTTGAATTTGTTCTGCTGTTAATTTCATAACCTTAATTTATTTTAATATTGATTTAATTCTGATGGGGACATGGGTTGTGATTCTACCATATCTCTAATGTCATTTACTAATCCTTGGGCTTTAATAATATTTGCCCTGTAAGATTCAATTGGTTGTTGTGTATTGACAATTCTCTGGAGGTTGATTAGAGTTGATTCTAAATTGTCTAATTTTTTGTTTACTAAATTTCTATTTCTCATGACTTATTTATATTTAAAACAGGATGTCCCTTAAACCCCTATTATTACCTTTATTTCCAATCCTTTTTATTCCTTATTTCCCAAAATCTGTAATACCAAGGTACATGGGTAATTTTGTATATCCTAATTATTTTTAAAGCCTTTTAACTATTTGTTGGATGTTCAATAAATGTGCACATCTTTCGTATTGTTCACATGCTTCAAAATACATAATGGAACTTTGTAGAGCTTTATTAAATATCTTTGGGTTGAAATTTAAAATAGCATCAATATGTTCTGGGTTTTCAATATCTATATTTTTTATATAATGCCAAGACCTATTAAATATAGTAAAATCAGCTGCCTCCCTTGTAGATTCAGAATTATATGAAGGTTCTTCTTTTTTTAAAAACTTTTGTAATTTTTGATGAAATACAAAATGGTTTAGGATTAATTTAGTAAACATCCCAATCTTAGCAAATGGAGATTTTATAAAATCATCTAAAGATTTTCTAGTAGCTATAACCTCCTCTTGTGAGGTGTTATCCTCAAATAAGTTAAATATACTATCTTTATCTATTCCATCTTTTCTCATCAGTTATACATATGTACCTCGGGCCGGAATCGAACCGGCACGACCTTTCAGGTCACAGGATTTTAAGTCCGGCGTGTCTACCAATTCCACCACCGAGGCATTTTGATTATCCTAATTCTTTAAGTTCTTTTTCAATATCCTTTTGAATTTTTAAAAGGGTTTGATATTCTTTAATAACATCTTTTTTATTTGGATTTTCTGGATGGTAATTCCATAGTTCTTCCATTACGGTTGATGTTGCTAATAAATCATTGATTAATTCTGCTTTTTGTAGATCTAATTTTTCTTGGTCTGTCATATTATTTAAATTTACTTCCTATTAAGTTAATTGTTTCTTTTGCCTCTTCCAAGCTAATTTGAAAAAATTCTTTACTGCTATTAACACGTTGTGCCTTTAATTTATGGTGTACTTCTCTTTCTACCATTTCACCATTAAAACATTGGTATGCCCATTCTACTTTATAGGGTAGGGCAACCCCTGTTGCTGATGATATTTGTTTAGCTCGTTCTTCAGGTAATTTTTTAGTATAACCTATTTTTAATAACCCTGGTTGGGTTGGGTTAGATAAAACATATACCCATTGATCCCCATCACCTTTATCCGCATATAACCCATATTTTTTATCGGTATAATACGTTACTGTTTCCCATCCATCTCCCTTTTCACTGGGGGTTAAGGTAAAATATCTAGCATGTTCTAAATCCGTGTTCCCATAATTTTCTTTTAATGGGATAAATTGCTTAGCTTTTTTAACTGTAATTTTATCTAGACTCATTCGAATATAATTTTAAATTCTTTTTCTATTTCAATATCATTATTAAAGGCCGTTTTAATAAAAACTTTAGCTGTATCACCTACCATCTGATTATCAAAAAATATTTGTTGTTGGGGTTCATACGTGTATTTACTATAAGTCCCTAAACTCTGAATATCAGAATTAGGGTTATATGAATAACCTGCTATATTAAGTGGTGGGTGGTTATTAGCCATATCTTCAATAGTATACGTTAGATTACCAATGGGTATAGGATTTACAAATCCACCTCCAGTAAAGTAACCTAATACACTATATAATGGAACAGTAAATGTAATACCATCAACCCATACCCAATAATCAGAATCAAATAAGGTTTCAACTAATGGTACCCCATTAACAATATAATCAGGGTGCAATTCATCTAATTGACCTTTAATTGTAAAGTAATTATAACCTTGATGTTCAATATGAAAATAACCATTAACATCCTGATATACACCGGGTGATACTAAGGGATCAATTTCAAAAAATGATTCACAATCACCACTTAAACAAGGGTAAGGTGAAATAAGCTCCTCTGGGCTACATGCCCAGAAGAAACTTATTAAGGTTATGTAAACTAACTTTTTCATTATGCTACAAACTCTAATGCTTTACTAAACATCTTCTTATTCAAGTCTTGATCTTGCTTGAAATTTTTGATAATTCGAGCTTGACGTGGTTTTCCTTTAACTGTAAGGTATTCAAAATTACCTTCCATAATGTTCTCTTGAACACGATTAAATACTTCCCATAATCCATTCCCCATATCTTCTGAACGTTGAGGATCTAAAACTTCCTGAATTGCATCCTTAGCATAGGTATTATTTGTACCTTCAACTCTCATATCAAGGAATGATTTTGCTAAATTGAACATTTGCTCTTCATTAAGCTCTGTTTCTTTCATTTTATTCATTGATTCAACAGTTAAATCAAGATTACCAATAATTTCTTTAATTGTATCTTGAAGTGTTTCAAAATCATAACCCATATGCTTAACTTTAAAATCCTCAAACTTAGTATCAGCAACAACTAACCCATTTTCACAAATCATTCTAAATAAACCTGCAGTAAAGGTAAATGAATTTTTACCATCATGAGAATTGGTAAGTAATACTTGTGGGTAAACAGTATCACCATCATCACCATTAATAACAACATCAGGATTTCTAAATACAACTAAATGCTTTTGAAAACCAACATTTTCACGGGCTTTAACCTCTTTAGCATCAACAACTTTCCAACCTAGTAACTCCATATCTGTAATAACTCGATCAGTAGGAATGTGTGTATACTTATCTGAAGTACTTTCTGCACCTTTTGTAGTAAAAATACTAGGAGCGATTTCTTTTAACTCTTCTAAACTTTTGAAATTTGAACTTGTGTAATCTAACATAACTTTTATTTTAATTTAATTAATTTTAATAGCTCGAAACATTCGAACACGTGAATATACGAAGGGCTGCCTGGGAAGCCAAGCTTCCCATGCATTACTTTTAAAGCTTTTCTAATAAACTTGGTGAAACTCTAACTTGACCTCCAATACGACCTTTAGGAAGATTAACTTCTGTAACCCTAATATTTTTAGTCATAATTTTTTCAACTCTAAATTGCTTACCAATAGCACTTTTATGGTTGATTTTAACTGTATCACCTACTTGAAAAGCTTCTTTTGTTAATTTAGGGGTAACTTTACCTTTACGAGCGGTAACTTTAAATCTTAATTCACTATCCGAATAACGGATAGTACCTGTGCTAATATTAACACCATACTTTTTTTGCAATTCTGTAACTGCATTTTGAAAATCACTTCTGAAATTTTTAACATCTGTACTTGTCATAACCTTTATTTAATTAGTGTTGCAACTTCATTATTACAACATGGTAAATATACGAACGATATATCAGGTAGCCAAACCTCCGGTGCATTACTTTTAAAAAACGACTCTTTCTCTCTTACATATCCACATCTATACATCCGTATATACTACACTATTTACATATTTTTTATAAAATTATGTGGTTCCCATGATTGGGGTTCGTATATTGGTGCAAATAAAAGGGTGGAGCAGTAGGTAGCTCACCTTGACTAAACCGAGCGCATAATAAATACGATCGTGAAAAGCAAACGGGTCAAGGAGGTCGTGGGTTCGAGTCCCACCCCTTATGCTAAATTAATGTTATATGGAATTATTATATTTTATAAGTGGGGTGCTATCGATGGGAGTATTATATGGTGTTAGGTTGTTACGTTCGGTAAAATCTTCACATACGGAATTACTGAGCTCGTTCAATAAATCATCCCATATCTCCTCTGCCCGAAGAGCAGATCTTAGGGAGGAAATAGAAGATATAAAAACATTGATAATGGATATTCAGTCGAATATGGAGAAGGATCAGTATGAGAGTCTGAGTAGTATTAATAAGCGTATAAAAGAATTAGATGCGGTAGCGTATGAAAATTTAAATAAAATTCAACAATCGAATAAAGTGTTTAATAAAAATGTTACGGATGCATTTAATGAAATAACGCAATTGAAACAAAATATAAAAACCTTGGGTCAAGACCCAAATATGTTAACTAGGTATTAAATTTAAATATTTTATGAGAAAATTAGTTTTATTAATTATTATAAGTTTTTGGGGGTGTGAAGATAATTTAGAATTGTTGGATATTCCAATTGATAGTACTGTGGGTGTTAACAATCAATATACAACTACAAACCTTCCCTATGACCCTATTGTATGGTTCCCATTTAATGGTAACACTGATGATGAAAGTGGAAATGAACTCCATGGTATTTTATATGAAGGTAATTATACCTCCTGTAGAAATAATAATGAAATATCTTCTTTAAAATTAGATATAGACGATACTCCAAATTGGGGGGAGGAAAATGATAGAGTAGAAGTACCATATAATCCTATTATGGATACTGATAAGCTTACTATATCTGCGTGGGTTAATTTAAATGAAAAAGAGGGGGTTTATTCTAGTAGAAACTATAGTATTGTTTCTAGATGGTCTCTAGTATACGAGGGTACTGAAGAAGAAAAAGCTTCATATTCTTTTTATATTAATCCTGATTTAAATATTGAATTTGCTTATTCTAATAATACCAAAAATGTAACCAATCAATTTAAATCTGAAGAGGTGATTGAATATGGGGAATGGAACCATGTAGCAATTACAATTGATAATATTAATATTAGATTATACCTAAATGGTAGTTTAATTAAAGAGGATGATGCTATTGAAGGCACACTATTGCCTAAATCCAATATAGATATGTTTTTAGGGGAACGTAAACAATATAATGGTTATTGGTATCATTTAGATGGTAAGTTAGATGATATTGGGGTGTGGGGTAGAGCTTTAACCCCATGTGAAATAAACGATTTATACACTATGTAATATATATTTTCCTCGACGCCAAAAGGTTTTTGAAAAAAGAAGGTTGCCATTTTTGTGTTTTTTAAAATTTGGTGTTAAATGGAAAAAAGGGGTCCCAATGGGGCCCCTTATATATTTTGATATATATTTGTATATACTCCCCGAGGGTAGAAGATCGTAGGAGCTTTATATGATGCCCTACACCCTTTTCTTCACATATACACGCTATATGGATATTAACGCGCGTGGTATTACATACATACCCCCCACGTACGCCGGCGGCATGTCCAACGCGGTATAGGGGTACGGGGCACCCCCCACGGGAGTACCCTCGTTGTAATAAATGATTAATGTAATTTTACCCGACGGCTATTTCCTGAATGTTATCACATATCCAGACATTGTCCTTGCCCCAATGTTTAATACCAATGGATTCATAGTGGTGAGCCTCATTTATGTCATTGCCCGACCATATGTTTTCAATGTGACCATGTTCAACATGAACTTTTAATGTGTATTGATCCATAACCTTTATTTATTTGAATTTCGTTTTTTAATTTCGTTGAGAATATTATCATCTGGGTTATTGGGATCAAATTCATATCTATTTATTGTCCCAATTTTATTAAAATCTCGTTTTAAATGCTTCAAATAATTTTTACCTCTATTGTAACTCATAACCTTTATTTTAATTTAACTATTTCTAATGCTTCAATGTATGATAAATCAATGCCTCGTTCCTCGGCCATCATCATCTCTAATCTTGCTAAGTGGTGTAACATATCTGTCATAACCTTTATTTAAATTCAACTTGTTTATGTGCTTTGATACACGTAATTAAATCATCTACAATACAAGGATCGACGATGGCGCCTTTGCTTTGTAATTGATATACTATTTCTTCTAATTCAGCGTGAGGGAACATAATTGCTTGTGTCATAACCTTAATTTTACCCTGTAAATATACGAACCTAACCTCGGGTAGCCAAGTACCCCCACACTTACTGTTATGAATAGTTATGAAATGTATTTGGCTTTGTCACATGCCCATTTTTAATATACCCAGGTTGAACATAATTCAATAATATAAAGATGTCCACCGTATGGCATTGCAGTATCCTCAATTCGACGTATATATTTTAAGGTAGGTCGAAAAGGCTTGGCTTGCAATGTAAATGGGTTAACACCCACCTTTGTTTAGACCACTCACCCCATAGGTTAAGGTCATACACTATATATAGAACAGTACACCATTTGGTTACATCACTAACCGTTGGTTACATTTATACCCTAGTTGGACACACTTGGTTAACTACCTAACCAGGGCCATACCAAATT
>Ga0187217_1000064_pt1 | contig 35894 bp, 50 predicted proteins | sample 15SPOviralmetaG_FD_130165 | JGI IMG/M metagenome (GOLD analysis project Ga0187217, IMG submission 130165) | Marine viral communities from the oligotrophic San Pedro Time Series (SPOT) site, San Pedro Channel, CA, USA - 15 SPOT_SRF_2010-09-15... | ecosystem: Environmental > Aquatic > Marine >... | reverse complement strand
GAGAATCACTAGACCTTGACAACGATGATGCTCCCTGTTGGCAGATTCCAAGTGGAGAACACTCCACTTTTGCTGGATGGAATCCCCAATGTGTACCCACTATGGAGTACATTGTATGGAAACTAAAACGCCTTGACGGTATTATCACAGGAGAAATTTATTAATGGCACTATCTAATTCAGTTCAAAACTCACTTGATGGAGCAGAATCATCACTACGCAATGCCCTGGCATTTGCTGCTAGACAAGAACGTCCCATTGTTTGTACCCAAATTTCCAAGATGATTTCTGACATTGAGAGTATCGGAACAATGGACGAACTTCTTGACACACTTACAGACCTTTCTGATAAAAATAAGCAATGATGGATTACAAGACTGCTGGTGTTGATGTTGAAGGTGGTAAGGAGTTCGTTACTTCTATTGAATCTAATGTAAAATCTACCTATCGTCCCGAAGTGATCGGTAGGTATGGTGGGTTCAATGGTATGACTAGGATTCCCAAAGGATATAAGAATCCTGTGTTGGTATCTGGTGCTGATGGTGTAGGTACTAAGGTTAAACTTGCTAAGTTGATGTCATATGATGGACACTACCGATATAATCGGTGCATTGGTACTGACTTGGTTGCCATGTGTGTCAATGATGTTATCACTTCTGGTGCTGAACCTTTATACTTTCTTGATTACATTTCCACAGGTAGACTGAATCAAGAATCACTTCAACATTATATTGAAGGTATCACAGAGGGATGCAAACTCGCTGGGTGTTCACTGATCGGTGGTGAGACAGCAGAGCATCCATACATTGTAGGATCAGCACCACAGGATGACCTTGCTGGTTTCTGTACTGGTGTTGTAGAAGAAGATATGATTGTTGATGGTAGTAACATCGAAGCAGGTGATCAGATCATTGCCATTCCTAGTAGTGGAGTGCATAGTAATGGGTTTAGCATCATCAATCGTATGTTCTTTCACCAGGTGCTTTATCTCAGAGACAACCTAGATCTACTCACACCTACTAGGATCTATGCCAAGGAGGTACGATCAGTTCCAGGACTCGTAGAAGGCATGGTGCATATCACTGGGGGTGGACTACCTGATAACCTACCACGAGTCCTTCCAGCGGGTCGTAGAGTCCGTATAGACTATCGTAGTTGGGAGATCCCTGAGATCTTCCAGAGGATCCAGAAGGCAGGTGAGTTGAATGATGCTGAGATGTTCCACGCATTCAATATGGGTATTGGATTCTGTATGATCGTGAAAGATCATTATGTTGATCGTGTATGTCAAACGATTACAGATTCCTGGGTGATGGGTGAGGTCTTATGATAAATAATACATATCGTCGCCGCTGATAGTTCACTGGCAAAATCCAGAGGACTGTGCTATACTGAGAGGGTCAAACGACCCTCTTTTTTTATGAGAAAACAACTGATCGCCTTGATCGCTGGTCTATCTCTGACAGCAGCACCAGTATTAGCGGACCCAATCGAACCTGAGGATTGGTTTACACCACATGCCACAGGTTGTATGCTCCTGGGTGAGTGTACTGATGACGTGGCACCTATCTGGGGTATTGATTACCTGGTACAGGAATATCCTGTGTCTAATTGGAATCCAGTAGCAGAAGAGTTCAGTCGCATTCTGAATGCCCTCACCCTGATTGATGTGGGTGTGTACCTTGCTGATCAAAAGTATTTTGAAGTGGGACAACGTGGTATCTACCACACTGTGACTAATAACTTCTATCTTAATCGATCATACATGTCACGTCCTGGTGTACTGATGAGCGTCATGCGCCATGAGGGATGGCACGCTGCACAAGATTGTATGGCAGGCACGATCGATAACAGCATGATTGCTATCATCAGACCAGAGGATGATGTTCCTATGATCTGGCAGGAAATGGTAGAACGTACCTATCCTGAGTCAGCATGGCCCTGGGAGAAGGAAGCAACCTGGGCAGGTAAGACAGAAGGTATGACTATGCGAGCACTAGAAGCGTGTGAACGTGGTCGTATGTGGGAGGTTTATCCCCCAACACCTATGACAAGGGAGTGGTTGGAAGAGAATAAATATATCGTAAAGTAAACTAGATATGGTCGCTGGTAATCCTTGTTATACTACATTCCCACCTTCTCTACCCGAGAGGACTACGAGTGCTGCGACCTTATTCATTAAACCAAGGACGGGTGTAGTACCACCTATCCTTCCACCAGAACCTGGGGAGCAGGTAAGAATCACAGTCGGATCATGCTATGGTCCTGAGTCACCTCTCCCTAGTGTTGGTGGTAATATATACTACCCTCGTGCAAGACAGGGTATTGTTGAACCCCCAGAACCAGTGTTACCTGGTGCTGATATTAGAATTACTGTTGGTAACTGTTATATACCTGGTGAACCACCTCGTGTAGTAGTACCACAAGCATCAGATTCTCCTGCCGTCACTATTACAAGGCCGAAGCAAGGCATTGTCCCTAGTCCCCCTGCTGCACAACCAGGAGATCTTGTCAGAGCGATCGTTGATAACTGCTACGGACCAGAACTACTACCCTTAGAACCAGACACTGGACCATACTTACCTAAACCTAAGTCTGCTATTGAAGTACAACCAATTCCTCCTGGTGCTGCTGATTTCATTAGAGAGATTGTTGATAACTGCTATGGACCAGATCAAGATCCTCTTATCCCTGATCTAGGTCCATACTTTCCACGACCGAGAAGAGGACAGGATGATCCACCACCAGGAACTCCTGCTGGTGAGGCGATTCGTGCAATTGTTCAGAGATGTTATCCTGAAATTACTCCACCTCCTCCTGATGGTAAGGTACCAGATCCTACCAGCGGTCCCATCCCACTCTTCCCAGATCCACCACCATGGAAGTGGTTGTGTGAACTGTTCCCCGATCTACCCATATGCTCACTTGACTATGGTCCCTTCAACCCACCAGATATCCCAGAAGGTGAAATTCCTGGCATTCCTGATGGTAAAGACTGTGCTGAGGTACAGTTTGGACTCAGAAATGGTACAGTAAAGAGACATCGTTTCCCTACTGTCAAGAACGAATGGAAGATTATATCTGGTGATAGAAAGGGTGAGATTCTTTATTGTAAGTTGACACCTGATGAACCATCACCAGTGACACCATGTGTTACTGAGTTCTTGGATTGTTTATTCAAACCATATGCTACTGGTACATACAGGACACCTCCTGCATCATGTGATACCTTCTACTTCCGTGGTCAAAACTCCACCAGTAGAGAGATCTGTGTTGCCAACTGTCAGGGTGAACGTGTAGCAGTCTATGAGTATATCAAAGGCAGTCAGACTGCTAAGAATGTGATGTTGAAACCAATCAGTGGAGACATCGATGGTAGTGGTGGTTTCTCGAAGCACAATCTTCGTGTTGTAACGACTGACTCTTCTGGTAACTACAATGGTAGGAAAGTATTCTGCGAGGCAGGTGCTAGGTATTTTAGTAGTGGTTCTACGCAAACACATACTGCCAGTTTAGGTGGTGCTAGTGTTACCTTCAAGGTAGATCCTCTCGTGAGTAGTGGTGATATTGATACTAAATGGTGGGTCGAAAGTTTCTCAGGATCATTACCTTCTATTGGTACCGAGACTGACTATACATTTAACGCAGGTCAAAGAGATTGTGTTGTCACCTTACAAGTGATTGGTGGTGCTGAGTCAGGTGGTGATCATAGATATGGTCTTACTCCTACACCAGATAAACCAGGATATACTGTCAGTAATGATGGTGAACCTGTCTTCTATCTATTGAAGAACCCTGTTAGTGGTGCTGTTCCACTGTGGAGATACTATTCTTCTAGTACAGTAGATACATTCCTCACTATTAATCCTGGTGCTCCTGAGAGTAGAGGTGCAGGTGAACGTGCAACTATGGACGCGGCAGGGATGGCAGAGGGTGAGTTCCTTGGGTATGCATTTGGACAGAAAGATAAAGCGTCCGCCAGTCTCACTGAGAAAGAACAGATTCAAGAACTACATCGTTACTACAATGGTAATGGTTGTGATCTAAGTTGTGAATTTGATAGTAGTGGTAACGTTGTATGTACTGGTAGTGGTAGTGCTCAGTTAAAGTTAGAAGTATCTTGGGATGATAATCCAAGAACTGCTGGTACTGCTTTTGAATCTGTCTCTGCTTCTGGTCAGTCAGTGAATAGAAGTGGTGAGAAAGGGTCTGGATCCCTACTAATGAATGTCACCAGCGGCACTAATACAGTTAGTTATGATCGATCTAAGTCACAGGGTGGCGGTATGTCACGTCAAGATAATAATAAAAAGTTATGCTTGAAGGATGGTGATGGCAGTGATTGTAATGCTAGTGTGAGAATTGGTAGTATTGGTGGTGGATTTAATCCCAAAGATGATCACAAGTACAATATTGTTAAGAGAAATAATACTGAGACACCTCCTAGGTATCATCCAAGCAGATTAAGTTATCAAATTCCTAGTGATAATGAGAGTCCTTTCACTATTTCTTATCAAGTTTCTAAGGGTAGTGCAGGATACTCAAACTCATGGGGTGTTGCGATCACTAATAAAGATGGTGATCAGATCTACTGGGCACGAGTGATCGAGTCGAATACAACTCGAAACATTCCTATGACACAGTATCAGATACCAGTGGATGTATTGAACACGTATAGAAACAAAGAGATAGTATTCTTTTTGATTCCTGATGGTGGTTCCAATGGTATCTCTGATGGTCAGAGTATTACATTCAGTGCTAATGGTAATGCATATAAGAATAATGCATCAGTTGAGAACAACTGGGTGTTCTTCACCAACCACCTTATGAATCCTGATAAGAGGAACAAGGTTAAGTATCATGGAAACCATGAGCAGTGGTGGGAAGATCTTCATGGATCAGACAGTGATGAAGATTACAATGACTTCAAGGTCTCCTATCGTGTTGCATGGGTTGGTAGTGAGTGGTTGTATGAAGGCATTGCATGTTATGTCTTTGGTGAAGACGCACCACCACCGATCATGATTCCTATCACAGTTAGAGAGAACTGTCAGGATCCATTGTTCAATAAGATCTTCCGTGATGGAATGGTTATGCGTTCTGAGTGTGGTCCTAGGACACCACCCAATAGTGGTACCACTAACACACAATCTTTGACGGGTAAATGTAGTGGTGAGTATACTCATAGCACTAGAAGAACTCAAAAGATTAAGGCACAACGCAATGCTAACCTATCTTTGAAAGCATTTGGTAGTATCATTAGATCACCAGAGATTGAGGACCTGAGATTCAAATATAGATTGTATAAAAATAATACTATTATTATTGAAGACTCTATACTGGTTGGTGACTGGCCAATTGTTGGTTCTACTCTGGGAGAATTCTCTGTATCAAAGGGTGATACGATTAAGTTCCAGATTGCTACAATACAAAGAGGACCACGGTCTGGTCTTGCCTCATTAGGATTCGCTATCTTCGATCGTGATGACCAGGTATTTGAAAAACCATGGAACATGGATCTAGGAACTTCACCTATCACTGGTGAGGTAGAGAGACGATCTATCGTTACCTCTGAGACTCCTAGAACAGATAACAATGGTCGTATCAAACGGATGAGTATTCGTCTCTGGGATCAGCAGAACAAAGCATGGTCAAAGAAAGTTACTGTCTGGGACAACGGTCAACTCAATACCAATGGTTCTAATGGTCAGGACGTTGACTGGAATGATGTGTACTATGCAGGTGAAGAATGGTATGAATCGGGTGGTAACGAAGGATTCTATGAGGGTGGTAGCAGAAATCGTAGAGGAGTTATCATGAGTAGTAACATCGATAGTAAAGGAGCATTCGTTGACTCACCTATCGTTTCTGATAACCGTGGTATCTTCTACAACAATCTGTTCGAGCATGGTAGAGGGTTCCTATGTAAACCAGCAGAGAATGTGAGAGGTGACCTGAGTAGGTACGCTCACATGTCTAACACTCATGGATTCGTGGGGTGGTTTGCTAACTCTGGTATCACTGATGATCTATTCTTAGAAGCAGTCGAAGACTTTGATGACTACTATGCAAAAGGTATCAATGATGCTGGTACTCAGAGCAACTATCCTAGGGGGGTTGCAGTATCAAGCAATGGGCAGTATAGTAAGATGTCCTTTATGCATGATTATGTATTAGGTGAATTTGATTCTGAGGAATCATTCCAGGATGGTAGTACCTCTCGTCCAGAAGCCAAAGTTCGTATTGCTTTCTGGCCTTACACTACAAAGTCAAATGATTCTGACTCATCAGAACCTAGATTTGGTAACGCTATCTACTGGGCAGTTGGTGTTGAGTTGTTTGATCTGCTAGATAGAGGTACATCCTATGCAGCAGGGCAATCTTTTGATCTGACTTGGCCTCCAATTCAGAAGCAGAAGGATACCTATGGTGATGCTAATGATTTGGGTAACCCGACGCCATTCTATCCTAGGGATAAGAATACAGGTGTTGACCTACCTAATAGAATCAATAGCGCAACTATTGGTAACGATATATCAGATAGGTATGAGAATACCTATGCTCCTAAGGAAGTTATCTATCAGGAGTCCCATAACAGAGACTCCAATCTATGGTTCATGTGTCAGAGTGACCGTAAGGTTAAACGTATCAGATTTAAAATTGAAATTGAGGAAGTTGAATGAGTAAAGGATTTAGTGAGAGGAATACTGATCGATCCATTGTCGATGGTGTTAAGAAACTCACAGGACTACAAAAGATTCTACGTAAGTATCCTGATGATCCTACGGGTCGTAAGAAGATGCTTAAACAGTGGAAGAAGTATCACTACGGATGGATGGGTGAGATGGATCGCCTTGAACAATCCGCCGATAGTCTAGAAAATATTCCATTGGCACTCGAAGAACTCAAAGAGGTGATGCCTGACATGCCCACAGAACCTGTCGAGATCAATCAAGTGCCCACTGAGCAGCAGATCCAGACGATCCGAAATGCTATTGGTAAGGACTGAGGGTTGACAGAGGTTGGAGAACCTGCTATACTTTCTAGGTAATCCACACGGTTGTGTTGTTCCTCTAACCAAACTGGCACAAGGGAAACAGTTTTCAACAATGTGGTATTATAAATAAAGCGGACTGTGCTTAACAGTCTGTAACAAACGCAGACACGTCGAGTCTGCTATCATCTGTGGGTTCAACTCCACAAGTAAAATAGGTATTAAAACAAAATGATCAAATCTGTATTCGCAGCAACCGCTGCCCTTTCTGTCTCTGCTGGTGCCGCTTTCGCTGGACCTTACGTTAACGTCGAAGCCAATGCTGGTTGGACGGGTTCGGAGTACAACGGCGTTGGAACTGACCTTCACCTGGGTTATGAAGGTGCTCTTGGCGAGTCTGCTTCCTACTACGTGCAGGGTGGCGCTACTCTGGTCAGTCCTGATGGTGGCGAAACCGAAACCGTTCCTTCTGGTAAGGCAGGTGTTGGTGTCGGTTTGACCGATGCTCTCGGTGCATATGGTGAAGTCTCCTTCGTGGGTTCAGGCGATGCTGACATCGACCGTGGATACGGTGCTAAGTTGGGTTTGAAGTATTCCTTCTGATCTTCAAGATAACTTGATGCTATATAGGGGGAGCAATGCTCCCCTTTTTTAATCTTTATTCATAATTATCATGGCAAATTCTCCTGGTGGTACAGTAATCTACACAAGACCTGGGTGTCCTTACTGCACCAAGATCAAAGAGGTTTACAAGATGCGTGGGTGGTCGTATACTGAACAGGTACTTGACCAGAACTTCACCCGCACTCAATTCAAATCTGAATTCGGACAAGGTGCTACCTTCCCACAGGTTCTGATCAATGGTCGAACCATCGGTGGATGTACCGAAGCGATCAAATACCTTCGTGAAAACAACCTAATCTAATGAACGACATCAATGACTATGAACTTTATGAAATCATAGAGAGGTCTATCGACCTTGCTATGATGGAGAACAAGTTTGTATTCAAAATGTATCCCTACCTACAATCAAACCAGTGGACTAGGCGACAGACTAATGTCTTTATCGAGTCCACGACTGCTGCTAACCTTAGTTTTACAGTGTTAGAGTTGGAAGACTACATCAAGGGAGGTGACAAGCAACTACGTGAAGCATACGGTCATCTTCCTAAACCAAAAGCACGTAAGATTAAGGACTATCTGTACAGTATTCTTGATGATGCATGGAGGTACCATGCAGAGCGAAAACCAGGTCGTAAACTGGGGAGTAAGATCAAGAAGAACAAGACTAAATAATGTTACCTAGGGAGAACGACCATGGCAGATGCATCATTTCTTTACATCGCTTTCTTCCTAACGGTCGGAAGTTTTGCATTGGGTTTCCTTGTATCATGGAACTTGAAGCACGTCTTTGACACTTGGTCAGACCAAGCAGAGTATGCTAAGATCGTTATGCATCCTGAGATGTATGATGAGGATGGACAGTTATCAGACCAACCTCTCTACTACTTGCGCTTCCACGAGGAAGATGATATGATGTATGATGAAGACGATTGAGGTCTAATGATCCTTGTTGATATGAATCAGGTTTGCATCAGCAACCTGATGGTGTCCCTCACAAGTACAGATTCCAAAGTAAGTGAACGTCTAGTTCGCCATATGGTCTTGAATTCTTTACGGTTCTATCGTAACAAGTTCACTAAAACATATGGCGAACTTGTTCTTTGCTATGACAGTAAGCACTACTGGCGTCGTAAAGAGTTCTCTTACTACAAAGGTACTCGTAAGAGGGACAGAGAGAAGTCCGCTCTCGATTGGAATGAGATCTTTGAGGTTCTTAATCACATCCGTGATGAGATCCGAGAGTTTCTTCCCTACAAAGTTATTGAAGTTGATGGTGCCGAGGCAGATGATGTCATCGCGACACTTGTGAAAGACCAAGCACACAGAAACATTAGGTTGCAGAACAGTATGCAACCACCACAGAAGGTACTCATCCTCAGTGGAGATAAAGACTTTCAACAACTGCAACGGTATAAGTTTGTTGATCAGTTCAATCCTGTACAGAAAAAGTTTGTTGAATGTCTAGACCCTAAGAAGTATCTCCTTGAACATATTATCAAGGGTGATCGGGGTGATGGTATTCCTAACTACCTATCTGATGATGACACCTTTGTTGCTGGTAAGAGGCAACGTCCACTATCCAAAGTCAAACTTGCTAAGTGGGTTGAGTTAGCACCTGAACAGTTCTGTGATGAGGTTACATCTCTGAACTACGAACGCAATCGTAAACTAATTGACTTCGACTACATACCTGAGGAGGTTAACGCTAACATCATAAATACGTTTGAGACTGTTCCGACTCCAAGCAGGGGTCAGATGTATGTTTACTTTGGTAGACATGAGTTGAACGAAATGCTAGACCACATTACTGATTTTTGAAATGAAATTGCTTATCTCTGAGATCCTACAAAAGGCACACAACGCTAAGACTAAGGCAGAAAAGATTAAGATCCTGCAAGAAAACAATTCACCAGCGTTGCGTATGATCTTGATCATCAACTATGATGATTCTGTTGTGTCCCTCATGCCAGAAGGTGTACCACCATTCAATAAGAATGAGGCACCTGTTGGTACTGAGCACACTAATCTGATTCATGAATCACGATTGCTTCATCACTTCTTCAAGGGTGGGTCTGATGTCCCTTCCATCCGTCGTGAGAGGATGTTTATTCAAATGCTAGAAGGATTGCATCCTGATGAGGCAGAGGTACTGATCAAAGCAAAGGATAAGATCCTTGGCAAACGTTTCAAAGTCACTAAGGCATGTGTGCAAGAAGCATTCCCTGAGATCCAGTGGGGTGGACGTTCTTGAAAATCTTACATGAAGACTGTGATCCATCTCTTGCATTAGACAAGAGTCTCCCCTATACTGCATACATTATCGAGTACCTGGTGGATGACATCAGTCACTATGATATTGCAGTCGGTAATAAAGTCTCGGAGATGTTTGATCATTATTATGACAAGCATAAGAAAGACTTTGTGACCATCACACAAACCGAAGGCAGAGCAAATCCAAAACTATGGGGTGCTCAACAGGCAACACCTCCTAAGAAACCAAAGAAATGAGTAAGTCCATGTATACATTTGAGTTGGATCGCAACAAAGATACTGAGCAGGAGAGTGACGAGTCGAAGCACCTTGCTCTCGTAACTCTTACTGCTATCACTGGTATCATCTTTGCTCCCTTTTTAGTCTGGGTAGCATGGAATGTAACGATGCCTGCATTGTTTGGACTACCTGCTATCGGTTACATCAAGTCTGTCGGTCTGTATATTTTAGCGCGAGTATTATTTAAATGAAACCACAAGTATGTTTTATCTCTGCAACTCCTGATGCAGAGAAAACTATTGGATACATTGCCCGAGTAAGTAATCCTAACAACCAGGATAACCCAAAGGTTGCTGGACTATTGAAGTATTGTATTCAACATGGACACTGGTCTGTGTTCGAGCAAGCATCAATGACTCTGCAAATTGAAACGACTCGCGGTCTGGGTGCTCAGATCCTGAGGCACCGTTCATTCTGCTTCCAAGAGTTTTCACAACGGTATGCTGACTCGTCTGCACTAGGTGATAAGATTGCCTTGCCTGAGTTGCGTCGTCAGGATGATAAGAATCGTCAGAATAGTATTGATGATGTAGATCCATTCTTGATTCAGAAGTATGAGATCCTCATGCAGGATCACTTCAAGCATGGTATGGAACTATATCAAAATATGCTTGATGATGGTATTGCAAAAGAGTGTGCTCGTTTTGTATTACCTTTGGCGGTAGGGACTAAACTTTACATGACAGGAAATCTCAGGTCATGGATCCATTACATCAATCTGCGTACCTCTAACGGTACTCAGAAGGAGCACATGGACATTGCAGAACTCTGCAAGCGTCACTTCAAGTGCAAGTTTCCTATCGTCTCAGAGGCGCTTGGGTGGGTCTCTAAGACCGATCGCGACTGCCATAGTTATGAAGATGACCTCCAACCTTGTTTAAAGATTGACTAATGATTATGAAACAGTATCCCTATCAGATTACATACAAGTTGCCTAGTACAGGTAACAAAAGACTGAAAGAAAATGTCCAGGGTGCTTGTGCATCTGAGGCCAGGAAGATCTTTGAAGCATCCAAACCCTCAGCCACGGTGCTCACAACTACACCTCTACCTCAAAACTAATGCCTACATATAACGTAATAAATAAGAACACAGGTGAGAAACAAGAGTTCTCCATGACTATGAAAGCATATGATCAATGGAGAAAAGATAACCCTGACTGGGACAAGGACTGGCAAGCGGGAATCGCTGGCACTACCTATGGTAAACCCAAACAATCCGATGGATTCAAAGAAGTAATGTCTAAGATCCAATCCGAACACCCCCGAGCAAACCTTTCACGTTATACCTGATATGCCTGCTGCCCGTAAGCGTAAGACTCCTAACACAAATCTGACTGCAAAGCAGATGCGTAGGAAGAAACCAATCAATCTAGATCATCTGAAAACTATTGAACCTCTCACTGAAAATCAGGAGAAAGTGTTTGAATCCTACGCTGAGGGTAAGAACTTAGTTCTGCACGGTGCTGCTGGTACAGGTAAAACTTTCATTAGTCTTTACCTTGCTATGCAGCAGGTACTAGATCCTGAGACACCATACGAGAAGATCTACATGGTTCGCTCTCTTGTTCCTACAAGAGAGATTGGTTTCTTACCTGGCGACCTTGAAGACAAGAGTGATCGGTATCAGATTCCTTACAAGAACATGGTTAAGTACATGTTTACCATGCCAGATGACAATCAGTTTGAAATGCTCTATGATAATCTTAGAGCACAAGAGACTGTATCATTCTGGTCTACATCATTCATTCGTGGTGTGACACTTGATCAGTGTATCATCATCGTAGATGAGTTCTCCAACTTGAATTTCCATGAACTAGATTCAATCATCACCCGTGTGGGACAAGACGCTAAGATTATTTTCTCTGGTGACTACAACCAATCGGACTTGCTTAAATCTAATGAGCGCACAGGTGTGCTAGACTTCATGAAGATCTTACAGACCATGCCATCATTTGACTGTGTTGAGTTTGGGATTGAAGATATTGTACGATCTGGTCTCGTCCGTGAGTACCTGGTCAGTAAAATCAACCTTGGATTTAGTTAATGAAAACATTTAATTATGTAGGTCCTGCTGCTGAGATCAATGAACTCGAAAGTAGGACCAGTGAACGTGGTCGCTTCTATAAAGCACCCAATGGTAACTGGTATCCATCTGTCACCACTGTCGTAGGTCATCAATCTATCGAAGGCATCCGTAAGTGGGAGCAGAGAGTTGGGTACACAGAAGCAGAAAAGATCAGACGCACATCATCATGGAGAGGTACCAAGTATCATGGCATCGTTGAAGACTACCTTAAAGGCAACATTGAAAAAGTTAAGAAAAGCGAAGGTCTTGCCTCGTACCTTTTTGGGTTTGCTCGTGAGACTCTTGATCGTATCGACAATCTTCATATTATTGAAGCCCCTTTGTATTCTACTGATCTATGCATTGCTGGTCGTGTTGACTGCATTGCTGAGTTTGATGGTGAGTTAGCAATCATCGACTTCAAAACAACAGGTACTTTGAAGAAAGAATCTTTTCTTAAAAAGTATTTCGTACAGGAAGCAGCGTATGCTTACATGTACTGGGAGTTGACTGGTTGTGAAGTAAAGAAACTTGTGACCCTCTCTGTGGCAGAGAATGGAGAGATGCAAGTGGTCGAGAAGTATGATAAGATACCGTATATTGATACTCTCTGCAAATGGATCAAAGAATACCGTTATTTTCAGGAGGGTATCAATAGATGAAAGAACTCGAAGAAAACTTTATGACTCAGAACAAGTTCAGTGCTCTGGTGGAACACACAGTACAAAATAACAATGGACTCATCAATTACATCGAAGCAGTCGCTACTGTCTGTGAAGAGTATGAGATTGAGTTTGAAATGGTAAGCAAACTAATTAGTAAACCACTTAAAGACAAGATCAAAGCAAATGCACAACACCTCAACTGCATCAAACGAACCAGCAGGGGAGTCCTCCCCCTATGAGTGGATTGATGATGCATTTCGTATAAAAGAAACCAGGTATGGTTTGTTCACATCTATCTTGAAATCCACAGGAGATGATTTCTTGACAGGTGGTACATATGATGCAGTGCTTACTATGTCTAGGTGGCATCTTAAATGTGAACAGGAGGGGACCCTTCACCTATACACAAGAGTAGTGGGATCGATTCGAGATCTCGCAGGAGTAAAACTATGACCGAAGACTTTTTTAAATCTGAAATCGTTCAAGAAGAACTGAATGATCTACAAACTTCATACACAGAACTCCTTAAAATGTCGCAAGAGTTTAAGGGATTTGATGATGAAGCGAAGATTAATCACATTAATAAAACATTAGAACTCATTGCTAAGCAGAAAGTATTCTACTCACGCCTAGAAATGATGGCAAATTATGTTGAGGAAGATGGTGACGAGGAGACGGAGGTGCAAGAGATGAAGAACCGTATCGATACCGTGTCTAATCTCTACACCGATGGCGAGAGCAACCTCTTACAGATCCTCCAAGTCATGGAGGACAAACTCCTGGGTTGGAAAAAAGAATTACAGAATGGGGGTTGACACCCCATAAATAGTGTGTCATGATGACCTTGGTCAGGTGACACACAGACCAAATACAAAACACAATACGGAGAATACGATGTCATTTTCATCTCTCAAAAAGTCCAGCGGATCCATTGCAGCACTGACAAAGGAACTGGATAAGATGAGCAAAGGTTCAGGAGGTAATGGTCCTGACGAACGTCTTTGGAAACCTGAGGTTGACAAAGCAGGTAACGGTTATGCAGTCATTCGTTTCCTGCCTGAACCCACAGGTGAGGACCTGCCATGGGCACAGATCTGGTCCCATGCATTCCAAGGTCCTGGTGGTTGGTATATTGAGAACTCTCTCACTACTTTGAACCAGAAAGATCCTGTGGGCGATCTGAATCGCACACTGTGGAACAGTGGTCTTGATAGTGACAAGGAGATTGCACGTAAGCAGAAGCGTAAACTCTCTTACTACTCCAACATCTTTGTTGTCAAGGATCCTCTGCATCCTGAGAACGAAGGTCGTGTCTTCCTCTACAAGTATGGTAAGAAGATCCACGACAAGATTGTTGAGGCAATGAAGCCCCAGTTCCAAGACGAGACACCCATCAATCCTTTCGACTTCTGGAAGGGTGCTGACTTCAAGTTGAAGATCGTCAAGCAAGATGGTTACTGGAACTATGATCGCTCTGAGTTTGCTTCGGCATCTACACTCGGAGACTTTGATGACGATCGTCTGGAAGAGATCTACAACAGTCAGTATTCCCTTGCTGACTTCACTGCTCAGAAGAACTTCAAGTCCTACACTGACCTTGAAGCACGTCTGAATCTGGTACTTGGTAAGACTCGCACTGCCCGTGTGCAGGAAGAGGAAGAGCAGGATCCAGTGTTCAACACAGTGACAGTTGCCAAAGAGGAACCTAGTTTCAACACTGGGTTTGGAAGCAGTGTAGAATCAATGAAAGAGGAGGAAGATCCCGACCTCTCTTACTTCGCTAAACTCGCTGAGGATTGATTCATGAAGAGAGTATTACTTCTTATTGCCAGTGCTGCTCTCTTCGCAGCAGCACCAGTGGAAGCACATGGTAGGCATGGTGGTCACCGCCACCACTCCTGCCACTACCACTGGAAATATGATGCTACCCATTGTCACAGACCTCGTGGACGATACCACCGCCATCGTAGGTGGGAGCACCGACACGATGGGCATGGACACTACTACGATCACCGTACAGATCTGATTTTGAAATTCGACTTCTAGTTACCAAATACCCCGAAAAAAACTTCGGGGTGTTTTTTTGCCCCAGAGGTTTTTCATAAATATCAATGATAAAGGGTGTAATTAATGTTATCAACTGCTTATCGCCTACGAATGGAATTCATCTGTAAGTGCATTGCAAATGGAGAAGAAGTGAAGTTATCAGATATGATCTGGGCAAACAAACTTGCGAAAGCCAATACATCTGCCAATGAGATGTTAAAGATGGCACGGCGACAAATCACTTATAAGATTGAGGAAGGTAGTACCGATGATTTTCTGAATAGGATGGGATTAGGTGATCCCGACCCATCCAACCATAAGAAGGGATTCACTGATGCTGATGATATTAAGGATTGGTTCCACACTGACAAACCTGATGATTGGAGACAACGAGACTAATGCCAAGTGAATTTGATTATGTTGAGGCACCTACGGAGGGTGAAGTTGACAAATGGGGGTTTTCGATAAAACCCACTATCACTGATTCTGAGTGTATTTTACGATGTTTGCGAAATGCCCCAGAAGGAACTGACAAGAAACAAGTTGCTAAGTTAATCCGACTGTATGAGAATCTATGACCAAAACAGAATGTAAGGAAAAACTCCTTAATCATGTGAGAGTTCAACTTAACAAGTTGAATAAGAAACAACTGAATGACCTAGTTACCAAGCACACATGCAAAAAGACTACGTAGTGATAACAACATGGGATCCTGAATTTCAGTGTATACGTTATCATTACGTTCATAAGTCTGAAAAGGATCCTATCCAATTCGTCAAAAACCTCAATCCCGAGCAAGAAGTGCTATGAGCAGTAAAATGCTATTCCTAGTTGACATTGGTAATGGCAGATGTCTGAGTCACGATGGATACATTCAAATTGGTATTTTCTCTCATAGTGTAGAGAAACATCTTGAATTGTGTCCTGAACAAGAATGGCAAGTTACCTATTGGATGCCTGATCCATTCTGTATTAGATATCCAAGACCTAATTATCAGCATACAATGAAGGCGAATGAAGGTTCACCTAAGACTGATAATGCTACTGATAGTCGTCCTAGGGACTTCCCAGATCAAGCAACAAACCGATTGGAGAGAACATTATGAAGATGTGGGAGACAAAATGCTCTGGGTGTGGTAAGATGACACCAGCGAACCAGTGCCCTCAATTGAGGATGGTTCCCCTTTGTAAACCTTGTTGGTTGAAATCCATTAAGAAATGAAGTTTAAAGCATTAGTATTCATCCGACTACGATCACAGGTTGATGACTCACCAGGTAATGCTGTGAGAGATGGTAGTAAGCGATTGTCTGAGTTAGATATCAAGAAACTTAGACTTGGTAAAGTGATTGATATTTGGTTGGAAGCACCAACCAGAGAGTATGCAGAGAAAGAAATTGAAATGCTTTCAGATCGTTTCTATGCTAATACAGTCATGGAAGACTGGGACTATGAATTGACTGAGATTGACACTTTCCCCAAAGGTATTGAGTAATGGATGATTTTAACGCACCAGGATCTAATAAGATAGGACTCACTCCTGTATTCAAAGATTTCGTAGTTAATTTACAGATAGATAATGTGGTGAAGATCTTAGATGCTAAGATCGATCGTTGTCGTGTTTACAACAGTGACAACCGAGATGAAGTTTATCATAAAATCACAATTACATATAAGGACCCAGAATGAAATCAGTCATTTATTCAAACGGAAGTCAAGAGTGTGAGCGTATGGCATCACTGCTATACTCGCTAGGTGGCGAATTTCTGGAATATCGTCTAAATGAACATTTTTCTCAAAGATCCTTTGAGAATGAGTTTGGTCCAGAAGCAACATATCCCCAAGTGTCGATCGGTGTCAGACATCTTGGGGATATGAAGGAAACCCTACATTGGTTGGGTGACAAGGGTCTACTTAGTACCCACCATACCCACTAGAACCAGAAGATCCAGAACTAGACGAGGAACTGCTACTGCTGCTGCTACTGGAAGAGGAACTGCTGCTGCTAGAACTGTTACTATTAGAAGTGCTACTAGCATCTGTGGTTCCTGCCACAACACCAGAAGAGTTCACAAGGTTCTCAGATGCAGCACTACTGCTAGCACTACTAGTAACTGTTGCCCCAGAATCTAACGTTGTAGTACGAATAATTCTAGAACCAAGTTCTTGCTGTCCAGCAAATGCAATCGATGGTGAGAGACCATACTGAGTAGAATATATGTCCTTCTGAGTAATGAATACTTCTTGGACAGAATTTGGTGTCATCTTAACCTGATCACCATCACCAATTTCTTCACTTGGTAGATATTCAAGAAGACTTTCAAATTCATCAACAAACTGTTCTACGTAATCATTACGTAAAACCCAAATATTCGCTTTCTCATCATTTAGATTCCTTTCGTGTTCCCAGTTTGATACTGGATATATGATGGGAGTTACCAGTGTTCCATCAGGTCTATAATACCTAAAAGTGCTATTAACAATGGTACCTTCATGTAAGAGAGTATCACCTTGATCACTCTTTACTTCAAAAGTTTCATGATGATGGATTTGATTGATATTACTATTATATCTACTATCAACATACTGATATAACTCTTGCTCATCCATAGGCCATTCATTATAAATGTTAATAATGTTATTGCATAGCAATATCACCCAGTCTAATTCTGGGTCACCATAAAGTTCATTTGCAACTTGATCAGGTCTTTCATTATTAACAATAGAATATTGCTCAAAACCTAAGATATCCTCTTGGACAATATCTCGAATCTTGATTCGTCGGAAGATATTCTTAGCAACAATGTAAGGTTCAACATTATTCTTCCTAAAAGAAGATATGCGTACCTTTACGTTTGGGACTAGTTCAAAATAATGTGTCATTTGTTCTTACCGCCGTTTTTGTACATATCACGAGTGATGAACGCAGTCTCATCAAATGTCAATGTCATTCTGTATGATGCAGGACCGAAGTCTGTACCATCATCAGCAAGACCTCTAATTGAACTATTCTGTCCTGATGGTGTCATATTGACTTGCATGTTAGTCAACACCATGTTTACAGGATATGTAAGTAGTGTTGACAATGTTTCAGGACGAGATATCTCACCTCCACCCTTTGCAGTCTTGCTGCTACCATTTGGATTGTATCTAATCAGTTCTGCCTTAAAGAAACGTGGGATAGTTAACCATCTTGCTGCCTCACCACTTGTACCAGGTAGCATTGCATCCCTGAGTGCATGAATAATTTTGATAATGTTCTCTGCTTCCTTTTCATTACGTGGTGCCATATCAAAGGTAAAGTTGTGAGAACGATAGTTAACACCTTTGAACACTGTCTCTTGGTATGGGTTGAATACCTTACCCTTTGCTAATGCTGCCATCTGGTTCTTATCCAGACTGCCATCAGTACCAGCAAAATTATTCAAACCATTGAAGATACCAGAGACTGCACTAAACGCAATCTCTGGTTTTGCTGCATTTGCCCCTGCCTGCACCTTATCAACAATACTTGACATATCATTATTCTTCATTGCTTCCACAACAGCAGCACCGAATGGTCCTAGTGTTGCTTTGTCATAAGTAGTGCTGAATGTCTCACTCAAATCATGTGGTAAGTATAAGTACACAGACTTCATGATCTGATCTGCTGTACCTGTCTTTGCTTTACCGCCACCCTTACCAGGTTGACCAGCATAAGTATAGGGATTATTCTTCTCCGAGTCGTAGATAGAGAACTTCAAGTAGTCCATACTACGTGTAGAACTTGTGGCTCGGTTAGATATTGACCCGTCTCCCCTCTTTCTCGGACCACGAGGTAACTGTAATGGATAAATAAGTCTAGCACCATCACTACCAATCTTTCCCAATCCACCATTCTTCTTGGCAGTTTGAGGATTGTTATTTGCTTTTTTATTCTTTTGTGGCATGAGTTATTCAGGAAAGTTTAGACCGTCAAACACTCATAAGTATAAAGGTGATCCCACAAATATTATTTATAGAAGTTTATGGGAAAGAAAGTTCATGATGTGGTGCGATAAGAATGAGAACGTTCTTGAATGGGGTAGTGAAGAGATCGTCATTCCATATATCAGTCCTGTCGATAACCGTCCCCATCGTTATTTTCCAGACTTTTATGTCCGAGCACGAACTAAAACTGGCAAGACTGAAAAGTACATCATTGAGGTTAAACCCGCTGCACAAACCTTACCGCCGAAGAAGTCTAAGAGAATAACTAAAAGATATATTAGTGAAGTGAAGACATATGCTGTGAATGATGCTAAGTGGAAAGCGGCGAAAGAGTATTGTCTTGATAGAAGAATGAAATTTATGATACTGACCGAACACGAATTAAAGGTATGAGTATCTTCAACGATGTCAAAGATCTTGCTGGTGGTAGCAGGCAATCCAAAGAATGGTATCGATCCCAGTTCATGTTTGGACTACAAGATTCCAGAGGTTTCAATGTAGGTGATGTTATATTTTTTTCATATTCTGCACAAACTGAGGGATTGCAGTATTATGATAAATTCCCTATGGTATTGGTAACTGATGTAGATCTACCTAAGAAACAATTCTCTGGTGGTAATTTACATTATCTAAGACCATCTACAAGAACAAGTATTGCTAGATCATGGGGTGGGGGATCCGTCGCTTATCCTATGCGTTGCCATCATAAATACTTTATGTCAAGTGCAGGTAATATTAAAACTGTGCCTTCTATTGATCTAAAAGAAATGAAAGTACCACTACCATTGGAGCAATTCACAATGGATGTTGCTGGTCGTTACATTGATGTACCTAGTAGTGTTATTTGGAGTAGATAGTGGCAACCCCCAACAGATTTACTGATTTTAGAGAACAAATTGCAACGAATGCAGGAGCACCTGCTACTAGCAATCTGTATCAGATCATCCTGCCATTGCCAGCAGTATTCTCTGATAACACTCAGAATGGTACTGTAAATAAGCAGATACGTAATCGAGCAGTCAATACTGTACGAAATATTAATTACTATGCATCTAATGTAACTGTCCCTAGTAGAGCAATCACTACTGGTGAAGTCAACAACTTTGGTATGATGCGTCGATTCGTGACAGGTCAAACTAACTCTGAGATTACTATTTCATTCTTAGTGACCAAGGATATGCAGCACAGGCAATTCTTTGAGCAATGGATGAATGCTGCTGCCTCTGACTCTGACAATACTGTGGGTTTCTATGATAATTATGTGACAGACATGATGATCGTCAAGTGGGAGCACGGAGCAAACTTTAAGATCAAACCTAAGGGGTATCCTAAGTCAACAGGTTTACATCCATCACAGGCATCTGCTGTATGGAAGATGTATGGTGCATTCCCAACTAATATTAGTACAATGTCATTTGATAACGAACAGACAAGTTTGTTGCAAATGGATATACAGTTTTACTTTGAACGATATCGTTTCGATCAAGTTTCACCTGCCACACTTAAAACAAAAGACGGTAAGAGACAGGTTATCAATTATGATGAAATTCAATTCAGAGTATCTGGTTCGGGTAATCCTGATGTACAAAGGTTTAGCATCGGATAACCTGTCTAAATAATTACATCGTAATTTCATACTATGCCACTTCCTACTCTTGTTGTCCCTGATTATGAGTGCAAAATGCCCATCAGTGGAACAAAGGTCACGTATAGACCTTTCCTTGTAAAAGAGGAGAAACTACTTTATCTCGCTATGGAAACTCAGAACGAGAAGGAGATGTTCAAAGCAGTCAAGACTATCTTGAAGGCGTGTACTAATCTAAAAACTGTTGATAATCTTGCAACATTTGAGATTGAATATCTATTCTTGAAGATCAGATCCAAGGCAGTTGGTGAAGTCAGTGAATTCAAAGTCACATGTCAAGATGATGGTGAAACCCAAGTTGATGTTGCTATCAACCTTGAAGATGTTGAGGTAATCGTTCCTAAGGAACACAAAAAGATTATCAAACTGAATGAAACTGTCAAAATTGAGATGAAGTATCCTGCTCTCGAAGCATTCGTCGATCGAAACATGAAAGACGAACCTGATATTGATGATGTGTTTGATCTTGCTGCTAGTTGCATCAAGAAAGTATATGAAGGTGAAGAGACCTATGATTCATTCACTAAGAATGAAGCAAAGGATTTCCTTGGTCAGATGAACAATGAACAGTTTGGTATGATTCAACAATTCTTCGATACCATGCCTAAACTAGTGCATGAGTTCGATGTTGAGAATCCTAAGACCAAAGTTGTGAATACTGTTACACTTGAAGGACTCGCTTCTTTTTTCGCATAGCCCTGATGCATAGTAGTCTTGAAAATTATTACAAGACTAACTTCGCCTTAATGCATCATCATAAGTATTCACTCGCTGAGTTGGAAACCATGATACCTTGGGAACGAGAAGTTTATACTAACTTGCTCTTGGCATACCTCCAAGAAGAAGAACGAGAAAGATCTAAACAGAAGAACTCCCTCTAATGGCAGCAACTCTTAGAAAATATATTACGGTCAGTCCCAGTCAAATGACTGGTTCTGATGATTTGGGCAAGGTATTTAAAAAAATGACCATTGCCCAAAATCGTATGGGTGGTGCTGTAACAAATATTGGTGTACAACTTACAGAGTTTAAAACACTAGTTGAAATGTATCAAGAGTCCACAGTAGGATTCTTGCAAGAAGAGATAGATATATCGACGGAAGAGAGTGAGCATAGAAAGAAGATAATTGAAGCAAAGACTGACGCACTTGGTAGGAAGAAAGGTTTACAGCAAGATAAGTTAGCAGAGAAGAAGCAAGAATCTCTGAATGAGAAAGGTGAAGAGAAGGCAGGACTAGAAGAAGGTAAGAAAGAGAAGAAATCTAGATTTGGGTGGTTGAAAGCACTGCTGAAACCAATGGCCGTCCTAATGGGTGGTTTGATGAAGTTAGTTGCCATCCCGATTGCGATGGGGGTGATGGACTGGTTAGGTGATGAAAAGAATAAAGAAAAGATAATTAAGTTATTCAATTTCTTTAAGGGTGTCTGGAATCTTGCATCAACGTTCACCCGTTGGGGTGTTGGTACAGTTCTGGATGGTATAACTGACGTATTTGGATATGACCCTGATAAGGGTATGATCGGGAATGGTCTCGATAAGATGTTTGGTGTCCTTAAAATCTTAGCGGGATTCGCTGCAATCCATATTGGATCACGCATCCTAATGCCATGGAAGTTGCTAAGTGATGTCAAATTTATGTTTGGTCTCGGTAAGGCGGTAGACGCTGCCGATTCCATGGGGTGTGGACCTAAGGTAAAAAAACCGAAAGGTAAGAGAATTGGTAGAGATGGTAGAACATCGAAGCAGCGTCTTAGAGATATAAAGAAAGCGAAGAGACTTAGAAGAATCAAGGCTCTTCGTAGTCAGATTACTAAAAAGTTTACAGCAGCAGCGACTGGTATCAATGGTTTATTCAAGAAACCACCAACACCTGCTGTAAAACCAACACCTAAAACACCATTTCAACTTGAACAGGCACGTAAGCAGGCAACCCAGCAAGCGATGGGTCTTGGTGATGAGGTTGCAGAAGCAGCAGCAACTAACAAGGGTGTCGTAGGTACTCTTAGAAACATCTGGTCTGGTACTCTCGATGCGGGTGCTGTTGCTAAGTCAAAACTCAAAGAGGGTGGCACTTTTGCATTAAAGCAGGTAGGCAGACTTAATAATTGGTTTGGTGCTCGTGCGGGTGCCATGATTGATGGTGTCAAGGGTATGGGTCAAGGCATCTGGGACTTTGGTAAGAGAGCGGCGAAGAGTCTTGGTGATGTTGTCGAAATGGCAAAGAATCCTAAGGCACTTGCTGCAAAGGTAACTACAAAAGTCAAAAACTTCATCAAACCTATATTAGAGAAGAACCCTCAGGCAAAGAAGATTGCCGAGTTTGCTGAGTTACCAAGAGGACAACAGGTAAAGACGGCAGGAAAATCTGTTGTTAGTTTCTTGGCATCAGGATTTAAGAATCCTGGGTTCAAGACCATGCGAGAGTTTCTTGGTGCTGCGAAATCCAGCATGAAGATTGGTGGTATTGATACACTGATTGCCTCTGTCATGGCATTGTTAGATTATGGTGCATTTGGTGAGTCACCTATCAACGCTATACTGAAAGCATTAGGTGGTTTATTAGGATATAGTGCTGGTTTTGCTATTGGTGCTCCATTTGGTGGTGTTCCTGGTTTCATTACTGGTGCTGCTGGTGGATTCGCTGGTGAGTGGGCAGGAGAGCAACTACTTGGTTTGCTTGCTAAGACTGGTCTAGCAGATATAGATGATCCAATTGCTAAGCAACTTGGGGGTGATTTTCCACAGAGGAAACTTGTACGTGATCCTAATGGTGAAATGCCTGGTATGGAGGCATTGATGGGTGCCGCTGAGAATGATGGTGATGGCACGGCAGAGATTACACCACCAGAACTTCCCGAGATGGCAAAGGGTGGTGCTATTCGCGCACACAACCAAGGAACTAAGAGATTTGTAGATCCTGTTATTCTGAAACGGAAAGATACTGCAAAGACACCTGTTTCCGATTGGGGTAAATTTGCTAAGGGTGGTACTGTCAATGGACAACTACCTGATGAAGATCTAGTATCTATTGGTAGTGGTCATAAACTTGCTAAGGGAATTGCACCACAGTTCAAGGCAATGATGCAATCAGCATCAGAGTCTGGATTCAAGATGGGAACTCATTTTAGAATCAACTCATCATATAGAACATATGATAAGCAGAAGCAACTTTATGATCAATTAGGACCTGGTACTGCTGCATATCCAGGAACATCTAATCATGGTTTAGGTAAAGCAGTTGACCTTTGGTACACTAATGCATCATATAAATGGTTAAGGAAGAATGCAGGCAAATTTGGTTTTGGTCAGATACCAGGATATGAAACAGACAATCCTGATGGACATGAAGCATGGCACTGGGAGAATCTGAGTGGTTCTGGTAGTACCGATGGTGCTGGATCTTATGTTGCATCTGGCGATGCTGGTGGTGGTAACACAGGTGGTGGTGGATCTACTGCTAAAACAGGTGACAACAGTGGTGGTGGTGATAAGGGTGGTGCAACACCACAGCAAGAATATAGATCAACTGGTAGTATTGTAGATTTCTTTAAGAAGTCTGCTGGTATATTGGGGTCGTATGCATCAGATGCATCAGCAATGGATGGTTCAGGAATGCCACCAAGTCCTATACCAACATCCACAAGTATGCCAAAGACACCGTTGAATGGTATAGGACCTCTTGTTGATGGTGGTGCATATGCTGAAAGTCTCAAACCAAAATCAGAGACTAACATTGGTCCTGTTGCTGATGGTGCTGCATATGCTACTAAAATCAATGATGCAGCAAAGTCCAAGACCACTGCACCTTCTAGCATAAATACAAAAGCAGAGAAATTAAAATCTCTATCTACTGCAAAGGTACGTAGAGATAAGCAACCCGCTAAACCTGATATGATGATTGCAGTGCAACCAGTTATCAAGACTAAGACAGTCAATGCTGGTGGTGGTGGTGGCGGTAACTCTGGTCCCGCATCATCTCCCCTGCTCACACAGTAAATGGCAGAAACCAAAGCAAGATTATATAAGTATGTAACACCCCCTTCCACTACTGGTAAGGGTGGAATTACTGTGAAGATTGGTGATAAGACAATCACTTCACCAACAGTAGGTTTTGTTAAAAATATCAAAGCAGTCAACAGTCTTGGTGCGACTACCAATAGTATTGCCATTCTAGTTGAGGACATGAGTGCCTCATTCAAGAATTTTTATTCACAAACTCTTTCGTTACAGCAAGGTATCCTTGATCAACGTAAAGATGCGATGATAGATGAGAAGAAACTTCTCAAAGATCAGCAACGTAAAGATAAGAAAGCAGAAGGGTTAGAACAAGATAAGAAAGCAGAAGCAAAGCAAGAAGGTAAAGGTAAGAGCAAAATTGCTGAGAAGAGTAAAGCAATTGCTGCTAAGACATTTGGATTCTTCCAAGGGATTGCTCAACTGTTCGGTGGTATCTTCAAATCATTACTCCTTTATGGAGTGATGGAGTGGTTTGGAGATCCTGAGAACACCGAGAAAATTAAAAAGTTCTTTGAAGCAATAAAATCTATTGGTAAGTTTCTTATCGAGACCTATGGTGCCCTGGTCAGTATGGGACTCAATGGTCTCATAGAATTCTTAGATAATCCATTAAGTTTGGAAGGTGTATTTGGTATCATCAAATTTGTTACAGCATTAGGACTCATATTTGCTCCTGCTGCCGTAGCAAAATTAGGTCTTGGTTTATTCTTTAAACTGGCGAAAAGTGGTGGATTAGTTAAAGGTGTTTCAGGATTTATTAGTACACTATTCAAGAGTGTTACTAGTATGTTCAAAGGAATATTTGCCTTTGTTAAAGGTAGAGGTCTTTGGGTAGCAGGAGCATTCTTAGCAGGTACCGCAGTTGCTGCCGCTGCTGGTGCATTTAATGAAGATCCTACTGAGGAAAGTGTCGATGATATGGTGAAGGATAAGGGTGAAGAAGAGACTGAGAAGCAGTTGCAGAAGCAGTTAGACAGTCTTAACTTCATTCAGAAGATGTTGGGTAAAGATAAACCCATCAAACAACAATTAGAGAGGTTAGAAGGTAAAGCAATAGGTGGTCAAGTTGGTAAAGCATCAGGTGGTGGATGGATTAATGGTCCTCAATCTGGATATCCTGTATCACTTGATGGTGGCAGATCTACATCATTCATCGGTCATGGTACTGAATGGGTAGGTAAACGTTCTAGTGGTGGTGATGCATTCGTTGTACCATTCGATACTCCTGCAACTAGGGGTGGCAATGGTCTGACTAGCATGAGAATGCAGCAGGCGAAAGCGGGTGGTTATGGACTCCCTGCATTTGCTAAGGGTGGTAAGTTATCTGGCACAAAGAATCACCGTCGTGATGGTTCACAGGAAGAGAATCGTCTTTCTGGAATGGATAGGATGGCGAAAGGTGGCAAGATGTTCTTGCACTGGACCGCTGGTGGTGGTAACTTTAAGCAGAAAGGAAAGTATCACGGTATCATTCAAGGTGATGGTAGTGTATATCGAGCACACCCCTATGATCAAAGAGGTGGTGTTGCACACACATATTTAAGAAATAGTACAGGTATTGGATTGTCTCTCGCCGCGATGTCAGGTGGGGCAGGTAATTATCGTTGGCCTAGTGATGATCAAGTCACTTCAATGTCCAAAGAGATTGCTAATATTGCAAAGAACAGAGGGTGGTCTCCTAATGATATTAATGTTAAGAATGTGATGACTCATGCTGAGGCAGCATCTGGTAAAGATGGTCAACTACCTCGCAATGATAACTATGGTCCTACGGCATGGGGTGGTGATGGAGCACGTTGGGATCTCTGGCACCTCACTAAGAACGGAGAGAAAGGATCTGGTGGTAATATCATTCGCGCTAAGGCGAGAGGATTTATGGGTGGTGATTCCACCGTGGCAGAATCATCAGGATCAGTAGCACCAGTCAAGGGAGCAAAGACAACTGTATCCAGTCCTAGTGGATCCACCTCTACATCCCCCTCAGGGGTGTCTAGCGCGTCCCCTGGGGCGGGTGCAACACAGGAAGAGGCACAATATAAGTCCACTGGTGCAATTATGGATTTCTTTGGTAAATCCACTGGGATGTTGACAGACTATGCATCAGATGCTAGTGCCATGGATGGATTCTCTTCGGGTGGTAAATGGGCACCGTTGTTGAATCTGGTTGCTGGTAAAGAATCTGGTGGTAATTATGAAGCGATGTATCCTAGTACCACTCTTCCAGGTGCTACTAAGATGACCATTTCTCAGGTTATTGGTCAGGCATCAGGTGCAGTAGGTAAGTATCAACAACTTCCACGTTTCCTTGCTGAACGAGCAAGAAAGGCAGGTTTAGATCCAGATAAAGATCTATACAATGCTGCTAATCAAGATAAGATTATTATTGAGGCAAACTTAAAAGCGCGTGGAGCAGAATCCTGGTTAGCGGGTAAGATGACTGATAGAGAATTCATGCAAGGATTATCTCAGGAGTTTGCGTCACTACCTAATATGGATGGTAAGTTCCATTATCCAGGTCAAAGCAGTGCAATGACTCCTGACAAGATCATGACAGCATTGAAGCAAGTGAAGAAAGGTGGTATTCCTAAGTTTGATCCTAATAAGAAATATCAGACTGGTGATATCGTCATGAAGGATGGTAAACAAAAGATCTTTGATGGTATGGGTTGGGGTGCTCATGATGGTGTGAGTGCTACTTCACAGGGCACATCAGCAGATACTTTGAGTGCAACTGAACCATCAACAGGTAGTGGAGATACAAGTGGTGGTGATGCAAAACAAAAGAAACCTGTCACCATGGAAAGTGTCATGGAGAACTTCGGTAGCAAGGTGGGTCTCTTGCAGAAGTATGCATCAGATGCATCAGCAATGGATGGTGATGGTGGCATTTCACCTAGTGATAAAACATTTGGTGCAGATCTTCTAGCAGGAATGCAGAAGAAGGAAGATGATGCAGCAGCAGAAGCAAAAGAAGGTAGTGGTCTTTCTGCTGCTACCTTACCTCCTCAGGGTGGTAGTGATGACGAAGTTGCTGCTGCTGCTCCATCAGGCGGTGGTGGTAGTAGTGAACCCTATATAATACCAGCAAATGATTATGCCAGACCTAGGTTTGGGATTACATCGGATATCTTTAACCAACCTGTTAGCATAGCGTAATGGCAGACACTAAGTCTTATAAACTAACCAAAGCAGATTTACATCTACGTGGTGATAATCAACCACTTGACATTAAAAGTATCATTAGTGAATTTGTTTGGTTTGAATCGATTGATTCACCATTCATTCGATTGGATGTTGGTATTCTGGATTCCACAGATTTAGATACCAGATTGTTTGGTACTGAGATGCTGGATATTGAATTCTCCACGTTCGCTGGTCAGGAGGAGGGAAAGAAGGAAGGTAGATGTAAAGCAACCTTCAAGATGTATAAGATTGGTTCTGTTCTGAAATCAGAAAGAGCAAAGATGTATATCCTACACTTTGCGCCAGAGCAGATGTACTTCAATGAAGCAAACCGTGCATTCGGTATGTTTGGTGTGAAGAATGGAAAACCAGATCTTGTTCAGGAGATGTTGAAGAAGCATTTAAAGATACCTAACAAAGATATCTTCGTTGAGGCACACACTCCAATGAATGTGATCTGCCCTAATTGGAGACCTGTTGATGCTATATCGTATCTAACTGATAAAGTTTCCAGAGTAGGTAAAGGTAAGAATAGTAAGACTGGTAAGAAAGGAACTTCTAAGAAGCAAGCAGGATTTTTGTTCTGGCAGAATAAGCATGGATATAATTTTGCATCGATTGATATGCTATGTGAGCAAAATGCCATAAATGAATTCATTTATGGACAGAAAAATGTGAATAGTAATGATCCAGTAGCAGATATGAATAGGATTGAGAGTATTAAATATCCTGATCGTGCTAATCAATTAGAAAAACTTAGGAATGGTATCTACAAAACAACAACCTTTGGTGTTGTGATGGCAGCACCCACAATGAGTACATTACCAAACTCAGGTGCATCTACCGATGAAGAAGGTCCAGAAGGCACTGTAATGGGTCCTGTGGTATCACAAATCCTACAACTGTTCGGGAAAGCATCAACCTTAGAGAAAGAGTTTCCATACGATCTCGAAGCAATCGAAGAGTTTCTTGAACTACACCCAACTAGATCCAGAATGAAAATTCTGCCTAAGATGACACAGCAGGATTCAAACAATATGGATGGTGGTGCAGAGGAAGAGAGTGCAAGTATTCTTAATGCTTCATCATATGCATCTCAACGTTGGTACCTATTAAATACGCATACGCTAACAATTAAGGTACCAGGAAACACCAGAATGTTCGCAGGTGCTGTAATTAAGGTGAAGATACCTACATCTCAACAGAAGAATAAGAATAAACTGCCAAAAGATCGTATGTTTTCGGGTAAATACCTCATAAAAGGCGTCAAACATGTGTATTCTAACACAGGAATGACCACAGAACTGTTTTTATGCAGAGATTCATTACCAGCCTATAATAAATAGTACCATACTAATTGAAGTATCACGATGAAAGATATCGCAACTCACATCAACAAAGATGTAGAAGAACTAAACGGTACGGAGTGCTCAGCACAACGTAAGCGTCACCTCACATCTGAACTAAACGATCTCCTACTGTGGCAGGAAGGACATCCTAACGATTCTCACGATCCTAGTCCCTTGGAAATGTTCTGTGATCAGAACCCATCAGAACCTGAATGTCTGATCTACGAGGACTGACTTGACAGAGTATAGATAAAGTATTATACTCAACACTGTAAGGGTTCGCAGGGCAAGGGCCTTAAAGATACTATGGAATACATTGACATTGACGCTCCTTACAGTTTCATAGGTGGGGGTAAGATCAGTCCAGAAATTTGTGATGGACTGATCGACTTCTACAATACATGTGACTACCTTGAACAAAAAGAGGGAGAGTGTGGTGGTGCTGGTATCGATAAAGACATCAAAGACTCTATTGACTTAACGATTCCTAGATATATTAAAGATAAGAGAGTCACAGATTATATTGATCAGTTAGCAGAAGTCACTAAAAATTATTGTGACTTTTTTACACAACTCCAAAGTTTTGAGTGGGATTTGCTTGAAGACTTTAACATTCAATGTTATCCACCTGGTGGAGGATTCAAGAAACTACACTGTGAACGTGCTAGGAATCATGCATCATGCAATGGTAGGATCATGGCATGGATGACATACCTAAATGATATTGAAGAGGGTGGGGAAACATATTTCTCTCAGCAGAAAGCAAAGGTCAGACCTGCCAAAGGATTGACTCTTATTTGGCCTGCTGACTGGACACATATGCATCATGGTATACCTGCACCCAATGAAGAGAAAATGATTATTACTGGATGGTATGACCTTATTTGAGAATATGATTCTTGGTCATTATAGGAATAAGAAACAAGCACAGTCTAATCCTACTAAATGGCCACAGATTAACATCTTATACACTAAGATTGATGATCTTGTGTTAGAATTGAAGCAATGGTATAACTATCAAGGCGAAGATAAACCATATCGCCACTACCATCTAACCTTAGAGCATCTAGATGAGCATAGTGTTATTACACATGCACATAATGTAGGTACTGACGAACCAGGATGTAATCTACAATGGGGATACTTTGATGGATGGTGGTTTGGTGAGGTTCAAGATGAATGTATCTTACGAAATACTAGGGTAGTCAGTAGTATTCAGTTCAATGGTGATGTATATCGATCACTAGATACTGGATATAATGTAGAAACTGGTGACTTTGCTTGGGGTAAAACTCCCGATGAAGGTATGTTTCAGTTTGATCGTCTAAATAATGCCAGGAACCTAAATCACACGTTGACATAATGCTTGGAACTAAGACTGACTTTGTAGGTAGAGATGGTTTCTCCTGGTGGATTGGTGAAGTTGAGAGCGTAGAAGATCCTGCTCAGACAGGTAGGGTCAAAGTTCGTATCATGGGATGGCATCAGAAAGGTAAAACTAATGATGATGGATCCTCTACCTACCTAGAAGACTTACCTACTGAGGTATTACCGTGGGCAACTGTGTTGTTGCCTAATGATAAACCACAGATCAAGAATGCTGGATCTACATGCGAATTGCAAGTAGGTGCATTCGTGATGGGTTTCTTCATGGATGGTGATGAAGCACAACTACCTTGTGTGCTTGGTGCATTCCGTGGATTTAAGAAGAAAACTAATCAAGGTGGTGGTTCAGGAGGAGAAGAAGGTCAAGATACCGAAGTCAGTAAGACTGTCATTGCTGATAATACCGAGGCAGAGAAAGATGAGTACGCTACTACATCACCTCAAAGAAAATCTCTGACAGGTGAAGATGTTGAAGGTGGTCATCCATTTGTTAAGAATCAGGGTGCTACTACTGGTGGTCCTGAGGGTGGTGAAGAGCAATCTCGTGGTGCTATTAGTAGAGCAGAAGTAGAAGCACCATTTAATGTATACACAAACCCATTGGGTCCACCATCAATGGAAGGTGGTATTGCTGATGGTATTCATGGTCCTATTGGTGCCAGTGATTCCTTTTCTAAGGATCTAGCACGAATGTTGAATGATATTGGTGTGCAGATTGGTTCATTGGGATCTAATGGTGAAGGTGGTCTGGTATCTGTTGTTTCAGGTCACATTCAGCAAGGTAACAACATCCTGAAAAGTATTAGTAATGTATCTAATTTTGTTGTTAATGCTGTTACAGGTATGGTTGCTCCTATTAAGGAGATCCTGGCACAACAAATCAGAGTGATGATTGATGCTGTTGTTTCATTTGGTGCCAAGATCATCCCACTAGCAGTGGTCACTACTATCATCACATTGATCAAGAACATCATTCAGAATATCTTCTGTCAACCTGTCCCTGGATGGTTAGATGCTATTGGTAATATTATGGGAATGATAGGAGACTTTGTAGACGGGATATTTGATCTTGTCATGGACATTGTTAACAAAATTATCAATCAAATTGCTGAGTATGTAACCAAGGCACTGAAAAATATTCAGAAGGCAATTTGTAAAGCAATCAAAGCAGTATCTAAGGTCTTCAATAAAATTCTCAAAGCAATCAGCACTATCGACAAGATTAGTGAGATTGCAACCTCTGTTGGTAAGTTCTTTGAGATTGATTTTACAGCGTTAACTAATTTCTCGAACGTTCTTAATATCATTGCACTGATTGTTGATATTATTGCATCGTTTATTGATTGTGGAAGGAAGGCGCGAAAACCGAAAGCGAAGGGGTGGTTACCATTAGTTGGTACCACCGAGTGTGCTGACGTTGGTGATGGACTGTATGGTCCTGGTGGTAACTCTGACTCTGATGATTGCAGTAGTTTTGGTGAGGAAGGTAGTGGTGGAAACTTCTTTGATAAGTTCTTCCAGAAGTTAAATCCATATGTAATGGAAACCAAGTTGTTCCTGAATGGTGCAAGAGACATTGATGATGCAACACCTGGTAAAGAGAAGCGTATCCGTTCTGGTCCTGGTGGTGTCACTAGTTTCCAAGATAAATTAGGTAACGAGCACCAAAATATTCCTGGTAACGAAACACAAATCATTGGTCGTGACCTTATTCATAATGTTAAGAACAACCATGTTCATACTATTGAGGGTGATTACTATCTGAAAGTGATGGGTGACTTCCACCTTGAAGTTTCAGGATCATTTAACGAGCACACTTCTAATGGTGCTGGTGCTAAGGCAAAAGGTGGTGGTGGTAATCCACTAGGTCAGGACAATAATCAGTGGACTAAGCAAGCATCTGATTCTATTGAAAATGCTGTTCAGATTGCTTCTGGCAAGAATGTATCAATCGAAGCAGGTGATAAGGAAGCAAAGTCTACCTCCACCAAAGCAGGAGACCACGCGATCTCGTATCAGGGTGACTTGACACTACAAGGAAACCAGGTTAAAGTGAAAGGGATCTCAGGCATCACCCTTGATGCCCCTGACGTACACACCAGTGCGACCTCTATCACAAACAAGGCAACTGGTGAGATCGTGAATGAAGCATCATGGATCACATCCTTCTTGGCATGTGGTAGAATGGACATCATCGCGATCTTCCAGACAATGCCAGTCTTTACTGGTTCATACAGTCTGGTGAACGGATCCATTGTAGATATCTGCATGGATGCCCCGATGGGATCAGTCTCACCTGCTATGCATGTTCGTATGTCACTAGGTACCAAAACTGCTGCTGGAATGGCAGACATCGTTGCGGGATCTAATGCTGGCGCTCACATGACCTTAGTGTCCACTCCAACAGGTGGCATAGGTGAGATCGTAACGGGCGGTAGCGGTGCTATCGTTAATCAAGTAACAACAGGACTGCTCTCTCATGGGTGCGGAACTGGTCTTGCTGCATTTGGGTGTGCCCTCGGTCCCACTCAAATTTATGGTCTACCTGTCATGCTTAACTAAATGATGTCTCCTAATTTCATTGATCACGCTTACTTCTATTTTTCTGAGCGTAAGATCACCGTTGCCGATGATGATGGTTACGATGAGACGGTACAGTTTGAATTTACAACAGACGGTGCCGAAGGGTATGCCCAAGTTGTCGAATTCCTCCAAAGTCGTCTTCCTTCTGATTCACTAACCTATTGCTTTAACTGATATGAATTCAAGTATCATTGAGATGACCTTCGAGGAAGTCGAGAGTAACTTCGATTTGTGCTTGACATTGTGTGGAAGAGGACATACAATTAAGATCACTCGGGAGGGTCATGGGTCAGTTCTCATGGTTCCTATCCCTGAGTATGAAAAAGCACTCGAAACTATCGAGACTGCGACAGAAGCAAACCCACCTCTACCTATGCCTGGTGGATGGCAACCCGATCCCGTAGGAGTACGACAGTATGTTGACGACGAACTTACAGCAATGCAGAAGGAACTTAACGATTGACATTAAATTGTGGTTCTCCGACATTGATAATGTCTGGCATTATTCACTCCTAGCGTTTGAAGATGGTAGCACACTACATAGTAGTACGGCAGATTCGTACTCAATCGCCTTAGCAAACATCGAATATCGAATTGCCAAACTAATGGCGGAAGAAGCGAATGAAGTACACAGTCGATAAAGCATACTGTTATCTTGATGACGTAGGTATCGTCAAGATGTTTATGATTGGTGGTCTACCTTTCACCTTTGAAGATGAAGGGTTTGACTCCACTGATGCAGATGTAGTAGCAGAAGCAAACACTAATCCTCATATTACTATGAGGCAAATGTATAGATGGTCAGACTATTTGATCTCAGAAGAATGTCATCCTATCCTATTTGACATGTCAGATCTTATTTCAAATTACCAAGACGTGCCTGATTAGCTCAGTTGGATAGAGCAGGTCTTTTGTAAAGATCAGGTCACCCGTTCAAGTCGGGTATCAGGCTCTCATTATCACGATTATTATGCCATTGTTTACTATGACTGACTCAATTTACGACGAAATCTTGAAAGATCCTGAGATTACTAATAGGTATAAACAGATGCCTAGTTATGCTGAACAGCGTCGAGATCGTTTGGGTGACATGATTATGGACTGGTTGGGTGATTCCGAAGTCAGTTCTAAGTTGTTCTATGAATCTATTCTTTCTGAGGTAGAAGAGAACATCAAATATCATGAAGACGCAATGAACAAGTATAAAGAATTTAAAGCATTGATGACTTGTAAAGACGTATAAATAACTGGGAAGAACAGCACCGATGGTTATCAGTGGGAACTAAAAGAATATCACAACTTGATACTATTGCTGATGAACTCGTAACGGGTGAAGCAATTATCCCTATTGTTATCTCCGATCCACTGATCCCTAACAGAAAGTCTAAGGTTAATCAACTTTTTAGATCTATCTCAGCGGGATCAGTTTCTGCGCCAGGTTTGGCGTTTGACTTGGATCGTGACACGGGATTATTCCAATCAGCAATTAATGAGATAGGTATTACATTTGGTACATCTACTCTGTATCAGAGTAGAACCAGTAATACTGATGGATCTGCAACTATTAGGCAGGTTGTGCAGGACACCGCTTCTGCTAATGCTAACATGCTAATTCAACCACAAGGTAGTGGTTACTTTACTGTTAGTGGAACTTCTCAATTTAATGACGCGACTACGTTCTTTACAGGTGATCAAAACCCTGCAAAGAAAGTAGTCTTTAATGTTGATACGGTATCTACTGCTGGTGGTACGAAGAGATTCGACTTCCCATCAGTAGGTGGTAATACTACAACAACATTCCTTGCTACTGATACGTTCCAAACGATCACTAACAAGACTGTTATCATTAAAGATACTGAGTTAAGTATCACTGGTTCTACTGATACTGCAAAGATTGCTAAGTTTGAGACTGACGCATGGGATGCTCCTGGTGAGCACATCTATCGTCTGCCTGACTTTGGTGCTGGTCAGACTCAATCTACTCTGTTAGATGATATTACAGAGCAGGATGTATATAATAAGAACATGGTTAACCCCACGTTCTCTAATACACCTTCTAATGATGAGAACGATCCCACAAGATATGTTATCTTTAACTCATCAGTTCTCACCAGTGACAGAACAGTAACATTCCCAGACTTGAATGTTACAGTCGTTGGCGAAGCATCAACTCAGATTCTTACTAACAAAGTATATGAGGGTGCTATCTTCCAAGATACTACTGAGTCATCTAAGAAGATTACATTTGCATTGGGTAACCTCAATGATAATACAAACTTACAGTATACCTTCCCAGAAGGTAGTTTGGCAGAACCCCTAAATAATGGAACAGATGCCAACGTACTTGTAGCGGAAAGAGCAACACAAACTCTTGCGTTTAAGACGATGGAGTTCATGCAGATTAACAACCCAGATAATCTGAATGGTATTGTGACTATCGACGCATCTAACATTGAAGACGCGGTGACTATTAAGTTCCCCGCTGGTGATGCTACGCTTCTATCTACAAACAACATTGATGCAGTTGGTGTTTCCTTTGGTGGTTCACTATCTGCACCCGTCCTTGGCGGACAACTCAGACTACAATCATTTTTCCAAGCAGGATGGTAATTAACAAATGACAGCAGGAAGACTCGCCGCTGCAAAACCAGGGGCAACAACTAACACAGAACTCTATAAAGTAGATATTGAAAGTACAGCATCTGCTGTAATGAATGTTGCTAACCAGAGTGGTAGCGCAGTCACATATCGTGCTGCTATTAGAGACTACGATCAAATTCTTACTCTTGATGGTGATGAACCATCTAACTATGAGTT
>Ga0187217_1000062_pt1 | contig 36358 bp, 23 predicted proteins | sample 15SPOviralmetaG_FD_130165 | JGI IMG/M metagenome (GOLD analysis project Ga0187217, IMG submission 130165) | Marine viral communities from the oligotrophic San Pedro Time Series (SPOT) site, San Pedro Channel, CA, USA - 15 SPOT_SRF_2010-09-15... | ecosystem: Environmental > Aquatic > Marine >... | reverse complement strand
TACAGTTGACGCATAGTCTCCGCTTACAAAGTTACCACTACCAACCGTAGTTGCTCTAAATGAATCGGAGGTGTTTATTCTACCAAATACATGTGAACCATCAGCGTCATCCTCGTTCAAGTTTCCGTAACCTACCGTCATGCTGTCAGCAGCGTTGTTTTCGTTACCGCTACCAACCATCACAGAATCTTCTGCGTTGGCTACGTTTTCCATACCAATCGTATGAGCTCTTACTCCAGAAATAGTAATGTCGTTGCCGTAACCTACAGTAGAAGAGTACTCTCCTGTCACAAAATTGCCACTACCAAAAGTACTTGCACCAGTTGTATCAATATGATTCCCTCTTCCAAATGTGTCTGAGATTCTAGCCAAAGCCGTATGCTTATTTGAGTCCCCAACAACAAAAGCGTTATAACCCGAATTAATATTTTCTCTTCCATATATAGATCCCGACTCAGCATAGTTTGAGTTACTTTGACCAATATTTATTGCATCAATGCCTGTTGTGTCATTGTTATGCCCTAATTCAGTAATGCCAAGTCGTCTATGTATTTTTATCCACCATTTTTTAAGTTGGCCATCAATAACATCTCCACACTCATCTATCAAAGTTAACTTCCAAGTTCCAACTCCCTGTTCATCTTTAAACACTGCATGATCTCTTTGATAATCTAACCCTTGAAAATGATTATAAACTTCAGATTCAGTACCTTCAGGAGAAGTTATTTTTATAAATAATCCGTCAACATTACTTTTTTCTTTAAAATCTATTTCTTGTTGTGGATAGCCTACGGCACCATCGGTAGAATCTATTAATCCAGGAGTTTTAGTTTGATAATGAATAGGATCAGTATCAAATGTAACAGGGTTAACTCCTGACCAAACTCTTATAAAATCATCGTTTTTATATTCAGCTATTTCAAAAAATACTTGTACTTTTTCTATAGGGTAATAGTTGAATATGCTTTGATCATCAACTCGAGCAGGATATACTCCTAAGTGACCATCTACATTAAATGAATTACTAACTCCTCTAGAATTAATCTGAGATACATTTCCAACTGGAATATCAATACATAAATTATCACTAGACTCATATGTTAAAACATCTATTCCAGAATTAATTATATTACCATATACATATAAAGCATCTTCAGAATGTTCTCCTGGATCATCTTCTCCATGAATTATTACATTTCTTCTTACATCTATATTATTCCTAAAATATTTATCTCCATGTATTTGCTCAACTCCAGTTGTAGATACAAAATTACCTGCTTTCTGAATACTAGATATTAAATTATCACCATCTGGACCACCATCATAAAATGATATTTGTTTATTCCTTACTGGAGTACTCTGGGTAGCAGTTATAAATAAATCTTTAGGCGCAACATACCCAGAATATGTTGATAGTTGAGATATTTTTCTATTTCCTGCCATTTTCTAAAATTACACTATTTTAGCCCCTTAAAGAAATAGGTAAGTCGGAATCTTCCATAGTAATCATAAAAGGTGAATCTTCTTGAAATATTAAAAAGTTATGCTCTTGAGATATAGGTTCTCCCGCTCCTTGTATATGAAATCCAAATTCGGGCGATATCTCGAAATCAAAACTCAAACTACACTCCATCATATCAGACAAGCCTAAAGCGTAATCCTGAGAAACTAATTTCGCTCCTCTTATTTTGTATATTATAAAATCCTCTCTAATTGATTCTTCATTTTCGTTCCCAAAATACCTTGGGTCTTCATATCGATCTATCCCGAAATAAACTTCTCGATCTTCGCATGCATTTTTATCAGCTGCTTCATCTTTAATTGATCCTATATATTTACCGCTTTTCCTTTTGTAAATACCATCCTGTTTGGATATAGCTTGTGCATATTCACCGCTCTTTAAAATTCTCATTCTATAGTTCGCAGGAATATCTTGTTTTGTCACTAAGAGAAAAGGGGCGACTTGATCTTCTGGATCCATTATTTTAAAAATTGTACCCATATAGTTAACTGAAATTCTTCTCTGAGAGTCATCTTCTGAATAATAAATCCAACCATCTTCATGTCGTAAATTTTTATAATATCTACCTTTAGTAACTTCTGTTCCCACCCAATCTCCAGCCTTATTCGAATTATCGCAATTGCCCTCAACTAAAGGTTTTGAGTAATCTGATTCATATATTTTTTCGTTCTCAATATAATGCGGGCTTCCTGGTTTGGCGTTAGCTTTTTCAAAATTTTTCTTTAATTTAATATTAAAATTATATTTTTTATCTCTATTAAATATTTGATGCAACTCTCCTTGTAGTAATTTATCAACAATTAATGTTATAGAGATAGTTGGCAATTGTGGAAATAATAATTTTCTATCGCAAACATATCTAGATCCTAATTTAAATAAATTTTCCCTAGCAAGAGGTATCTCCATCTGGAAAGACTGAATATTAACACTATTATCATCATTTAATAATTTAGTACCACCTACATTAGGATTTTCCAACTCTAAAACGACATCTCCTGGCAATAGCGCGTTTATATGTTCTGGATAAATAAAATCATTAGCTATAATATTGTACTTCGGCCTATTCGCAATATCGCCAGTTTGTCTATTGATGGCTGGTATATCATGATATATTGGAACCACAGCTGAAACATTAAATTCATTTAATCTTCCGCCAGCAAAAGAAGATATATGTAAAGACCAAGTAGCTTTTACATCACTATCCATAAACGCACTCAAGTCAAGATGACCAGCGTCATGATCATCCCAAAAGATTTTTATTTGATTTTCTACGTTTCTAACCCTAAATTTTTTGTATCCATAACCTTGCCCATATTCATGTATTAGTTTCTTGATTTTTCCTGACTCATTTTCTTTCACTAAAAAAACCTCTACATCAGATAAAGTGAAATCTGCATCTTGAATAAAAGCACCCTCTTCATCAAATACTCCTATATCCAGATCTACCTCCACCCTAAAATGCCTTTCTTTTTCAGATCTATCAAACTGATCCCTATTTAGAGAAACAGGCAAAGAAACATCATATTCAAATGAGAACTTTTCTGGATCTATTAAATTATTACATTTACCTCTTTTTCTTACGCAATCTGGATGTATTAAAACTAAAGCGTTATCTTCTTTATCAAAAAAATATGTTTGACTTCCATCATTAACTGCATTATTATAAATGATAACTTCTTGGCCTAGTGATTCAGGGCCCGCCATTTCCTGCCCTCCTTGCTTAACTATATTAGAAAGACAACCTGTAAAAGTTTGCGAACTTGATATTCCTCTTGTGATATTTTCAGATTCATCTTGCTTATCGAACTTCATGTTACAACAAGACCAATCAACGCTAGCTGAAGGGTAAGAGCCTATAGCAGCTGAAACGGAATAATTTGTTAGGAAACTGTTCCCGAACCCAATGATATCATAATCTTTGAAATCATACATTTTTACATCAGCATCAATCTCCTTATTTTGAGTAGCTGCGCCAATAGAGGCTGTAAAAGTTTCATCTCTATAAGCTTCTTCATATACATTAGTGGCAAACTCTAAATGCCTACCCTCTCGATTTGTTATTAAAAAAAATAAATTTCTATCTTCTGTAGTTTTATCATAAAAATTTTTTATAGCAGAATAGTTTTCTTCATCGCTAATATGAAATCCAAATTTTCTTTCGTTGAATGAATTTGTTAATAAATAAGAAAAACTCAAATTAACTTCTGGCTGAGAAACTATTTTTCTGTCAGCCATTGTGAAAGAATTAATTTGTTTTATATCTTGCCTTTCTATAGAAAAATTAAAACTAGCATCCTGCACTCTGTTAATTTGATCCATCATACAATAATTTTCCTCACCAGTATGAGGAGCAAAAGCAGGAGATGGCCCGATTAATATGCCAGCTGATTCATATGATACTTTACCTTTCACACATATATTTACACAATAAAAAAACACCCCTTTCGGGGTGTTTTTATAGTTAAGAGATTACATCTCTAAATTAAGGCTCTTCCGTGACGCTACTATAGTCAGGAAGATAACTAGTATCATACATGCCTGATATGAAAACACCGTTTTCAGTATCCTCTGGACCACCTACCTGGGTCGTGAAGGTCATGTCTACAGTTTTGTTGCCTCCGATATCTGAACTAAATGACTCTGAGTCTAGTAAGGCTCCTTTGATAGTAAATGACATAGTCTTGCCATTATCTGCTGGATTTGTCATTTCTACAGTTAGTTCTTGCTTTTGTTCATTATCAATCAAGACGGCAAGATTACCAGTTCCAATGTCTGCGACTAAAGCATTGATTGTAAAACTTGCATTCAATGGCACATCAGGCACACGAACATAAGGGAATACACTACCTAGTCTTTCAATTGGAGTTCTTGACATCGGGATGTTAAAGCTAACACTTTGAACGTGAGCCGCAGTTCCGCCATTTTCTCCAGATGTGTTAGTAATTAAAGCAGAATCTGAAGGGAAAAGAAGCTTTAAATCACCAGGACGAAGCGCTGCTAAACCATGATCTCCAGTACTGCCAGAAGGCAAGCTATACTGAATTTCATCAATAGGACTTCCATCCTCAAGAGTAACTGCTGGAATACTATTACCTGTGACCCCTTGATCGGCCTTCATGTTGAAACCTTCAATTGTAACACTGGCCGTAGGAATACTTCCGACAGAAGCATCAAATGTATAATCAGACAAGAATCCGTTTCCTAAACCAATTGTAGTTTTTGTGCTATCAGCATCATTGTTGCCAGCAACGTCAGTACCTTCTGCGGTTGTTTGAATAAAAAAGTTTGAACCAACAGTATCATTAAGGTGATTCTTAATGCAGTTGGTCGTACCATCGGTTTCGAACTTAAGCAATGCTTCGTTCTTTCCGTCGATTGGATAATATGTAAAGTCTAAAGATACCGTTGGAGATTCGGTAATCAAAGCGTCGATACGCGCCAATCTTCCAAATTCATTGATATCAGTCCTATTAATTGTAAAACTATAATTCGCACTCTGTACCCGACTTAACTGGGACACCATATTGCCCGAATCTCTTACATGCGTTCCTCCTACTCCAAGAATGTCACCAGCCATCGAAATTCCTGCTGAATTGCCTCCAGAAAAATGATAGCCCGTAGAATTTGGACTGACGAATAACGCTTCACTTTGGTATATAACTCTGTTTCTAGCCATAATAAAAAAATATTAGATGATATGGTCGATTACATTTTTTTTTGTTTTTTGGGAAATTTTTATTTATCTTTCCTGTAAGATTCTTAAATTTTATTTAATTTAATTAGTTATTAATTTAAAATTTTTTATAATCTAGGGAATCTAGTTTGGGCCACTTCAAAATCAATAAAACCTACAAATAAATTATCCAATACAACTTTTCTTAAATTATCTGACATTCTAGAACATGATACAGATTCTATTAAAAAATAGTCTTGTTTAGTTTCTTCAGCCAACTCTTTATAGTTATAATAAAATTCTGCCTCCTGTATGGGTTTTGTTATTGGTGTCTCAGGATGGCCTGTTTGTATCTGTAGCCCACTCTTATTGGGATCTACGGCAGAACTAAAAGTTGCCGAAATACCAACTTGAGTATTTAACCAATCCCTCACTACCCCGACTGCGGGATAATAACGTAAATTACTAACTCCAACGCCTGTCACCATTGGAACATTCAATATCAAAGTAGCTCCGCTAGTACTGAAACTAAAATTACCCCCGCCTGCTAACCAGTTTAATTTTAAATTATTGTAATTTGAAAAATAAGGGCTAGTACTCCTTATATCTATTGTCATATTTCCCGTGTTCTGAAAATTATTCGAGATAGATTGCCCAAAATCATTGTGACCCCTAAGAGTTCGACGCCCAATATCAAAAACAGCCCTCCTAGATCGTGGTTTTATATCTCCAAATTCTGTTATCGGGTGATCCTCAAAAGGTATCTTGCTGAATATAGTTCTACTTGAATCGTTAAAAATAGAAAGGACGCCGTCAAGCATATACAGATTCTCAGCTATAACTGCAGCTTTGAAGTATGTGGTTGTCTTGTCCTCCCCACCAAACGCAAAAGGATCATTCTTGGAGCCTTCATTAGATATAAAAATAGCTGGAACTACATGATCATAAGGAGGTATCCCTGCATTTTCTCTAAAAAATCTACTGTTTATTTTTAAATTACTTTCTATAATTAGATCTTCTTCATTTTGATCTGTGACATATATATTAAAATCCTTTAAAGCAAAAGACCCTGTTATATTTGCAGAGCTAGAAAAACCAGAGTTTAATATAGCTCGCCCGTTTTCAAAATCTAATTTTAAACCATTGCTACCTCTAGGTATAAAAACACCATCATTATAAATACCGTTAGCTATATTGGCTCCAGGAATACTGGAATCGGTAACCCATTGTTTATGCGGAGATGCATATATTTTATTGTCAGGAAACCTACTGTCGTTTTGATAATAAAAAGAACTTGTTAAGTTTTTAAAAGCTTCTCCTTTCGATAATAAAAAATTATCAAACCATAAAACAAAACTTGTAGTCACTTCATGCTGATATGATATCTTCATAATTTTTGTATTTTTGCCGTAAAGTTATTAATTATTTTAGAAATATATGATGTATTTGTAAACTTGCCAGGACTAATTTTACCCTTAACTTGTATAGCCTGCCCTGAGCGACTAACCCTGATAGGGTCTCCTGATTTATGTAAATACATTCCTAATCCAGACATGCCTAGTTCTATACCCTTTAACCAGCTTCTGCCCGAGGCCCAAGGCATTGGAGTTATTGAAAATAATTCTTCCTTAGAAGGGTATGTTATGTCAAATATAAAACGCCCTTTCTCCATTCTTTTATAAGCCACACTAACTTTTAATAAGTATTCTTTTATCGGAAGGGTTGGTTTATCATTTTTATCAAAACCTATAAATGTAAATAAATTACCTTTGCCTCCCAAGGTTCCGCTTATATTTTGCCCGTTTGGCCCCATTTCTATTTCTCTAGTGATTGGATGATTTTCAAATTCGTACAACATTTCTTTTTTGATTATGTTTATTTCTGTTTCGACTTCCCTTAAGGCATGAACTCTCAGGCTCTTAAGAGCGGAAGGTTGCTTCATTAATTGCTGTTCAATTATTTTGTTGGCCAATATTTGATTGATCATTGAGCTCTCCTTAGCATAAATGAATAATAATCAGGCCCAAACATTCCTTGAGGTCTTGGATCACTTATAAAAATAAATTTCTCGCCATCGATTTCTGCCCGCTTAGCATCTTTAACAAAATTATTATAATCTTCTTTTGTTACAGTAATTTTTACTTCTCCCTCGGATAACTCTGCGTTTACGCTTGTGCCAGGAAAATTTGATTCGTTTTGCTGCTTACCATATATTATCCTAGCTTTTATTGACTGCTGAACAGGTTCATATTCAACTGATTGAGTTCCGTTATTAGCTAATCCATAAACAGAATTAAATGTAGAGTCAGAGGATACAATTATTTTTTTAGCATCTTTATATATAAATACCTCTCTACCAAATGTATCATGAAGTAGCTTAAAGCTCTGCCTTATTTCATCTTTATCAGATTCTGAGAATAGTCCTACCATTATATTTTATTACACATTAAAAGAAAATCGTGTAATTTTAATTAAGGTAAAAGGAAAGGCTTATGGAACCAAAACAATTAATAGAAGAAAACATTGAAAAACATACTAAAGATCTGTTTAAAAGATTTTTAAATATTGTTGAGGATTTACACTCTGAGCACCAGAGAATATTTTTAAAACTCAAGCATTCCTTACCCGAAGAACATGAAGGGTTAATTAATATGGCTGATTACTTCGATTATGAAAAATTACAATCTATTCGAAAAAAAGTATTAGACATGGGAAATGAATCGGTTCGGAAAAATAATTCTGAATTTGAAAAAATTAATTTAATTTTTGAGTTTAAAAAATAAAATATATTATGAGTGATAAAGAAATCTACAGCTTCAGCACAGAAGTAAAACAAACAAAAGAAATATCTGAAACTAAAACAGAGGTAAATAAAGAAACAGGAAAATCCGAAAAGTTCACTGTCTCCAAAACTGTAGAAGTTCCAACAAGATACAGGATTATCATTAAACAGCCGAACCGCAGACAAATGGAAGAAGCTGACATGGAATACAGTATTGAAATGAGTCGCTGCATCAAAAAAGGCATTCTGACAAAAGCCATGCTTTCAAAAAAATACTCAGACCTAGGAGGAATGATGACCGAAGACGATGCTCTCGAGCTTAATAAGCATTATGCAAGAGTTGGAGAACTCCAGACAGATTATCAAAGGCTTCAAAGTAAAGAAAATAAATCTGCAGACGATCTGTCTTTAATTAGGCAAGTTTTAGTGGATTTGACTGAAACTAGAACTAGCATAGTAAATTTAGAAACAGCCTACTCCTCCTTATTTAATCATACAGCAGACACTAAAGCCCAAAATAAAGTCATTATGTGGTACGTAGTCAATTTAACTTACTTCAAAGAAGAGGAATCGGAAGAAGCTCCTAAAGCTCTTTTCGAAGGAGTTTCTGCAGATGAGAAGCTAGAGCAGTATTACGTTTTTGACGAGCAGGGAAAATCTGAAATTTTTAATAATATTAAAAATAAATTAACGACTTTCGTAAGTTATTGGTTTTTTAGCAGTAGTACAGATAAAACAGAATTTGATAATCTTAATGAAGATGTTGAGGAAGTTACTGAAGAATTAGAAGAAGAGTCAAATGCACGAGAAATTCTTGAAGAATCTTCAACAGCCAAACCTAAAGCTACCACTCGAAAAGCTTCTAGAGCTACCAAAAAAACTACAAAAAAAACTTAATAAATTGATGTAGTGAGTGAAAGTTCAAATCTTTTACGAAAAATCTTTAGGGATATTGTAAGAGGTTATTCTCAAGATAAATATAGAAATAATAATGTATATATAAAACATATTAATTCGCACGATCAAGTAGATCTTGAAGACATTCACGACGAATATTTACAAGAAGCACAATCTAGAGGAGTTCCTTCTGAGTCTGAAAATTTATCACTTATTATTGATGGGGGAGATTGGACTGAAGAAGATGAAGCGTATATTGTAGAGAAGAAAAAATATCTTGATTCTTTAGTTTCTAATAAAAAGAATATTGGTCTTAAATCTCAAATTGACGAACAAAATAACAGAATTTTAAAAGTTCAAAATGAGTTAATTGAAAAAGAAAATCAAAAAGAAGAATTGCTTGGTAGGACCGCAGAAAGATATGCCAAAGAAAGAGTCAATGACCATTATATAATACAATGTTTTTATAAAGATAAAAATCTTGAAACAAATTTATTTTCGAATGAAGAATATGATATTATATCTAAAGACGAATTGACGGAGATTATAAATATTCATAATAAATGGCATAATGAAATATCAGAATACAATATACAAAAAATTTGTTTAGAAGAATTTTTCTTTCCCTATATGCCGTTCTGTGAAGACTCTACTCAATTTTACGGGAAACCTGTATGTTTTTTAACACAGCATCAAATCAAGCTAATAGTATACAGTAGAGTATTTAAATCAATCCTTGAAAGGCATGATAAAATTCCTGAACATATTAAAAAAGATCCTCTAGCTTTATTAGATTTTGCTAGTTCTTCTGAAAAAAATAAAGAAACATTAACTAAAGATGAAGACAAGAAGGGGGCCACAACAGTCTTCGGTGCCACAGAAAAAGATTATGAATACATGGGCGTCGATAAAGAAAAAGGCGTAAAAGAAGTCTCTCTTTATGAAGAAGCAAAGAAAAAAGGCGGTTCACTAGATATGAATGATTTAATTGCCTTAATGGGAGCGAATCCAAAAGAGTAATATTAGTGTAAATACTCATACGCAATGAGTACTTTTAAACTTCCAGTCGAACAAGTAGGGTTAGAAAGATCCATCCAGAAGGCTATGGATCAGTTTAATCGCAAGCCTTTAAAGATAAATGTTGATGATCGTTCTTTCACCCAGCCCTTAGGTAGAATTACTGGAGCCGCAGATGAATTTACTAAATCGATTGAGGCATCTAATGCTCGTGTTGTAGCTTTCGGAGCTTCAGTTGCAGTTATTAATTCAGTTAAAGATGCTTTTACTCAATTAGTTGTACAAACAATTAAAGTCGAAAAAGCTTTAGCTGATATCAATGTAGTAATGGGCACAAGCGCTCAAAATCTAGACAAATTTGGTAATAGCTTGTTTAAAATTGCCAAAAATACAGCCCAAAGTTTTGACTCAGTAGCTTCTGCTGCTACAGAATTTGCGAGGCAGGGCTTATCTATGGAAGAAACTCTAAAGCGCACGAATGATGCTCTTGTTTTAACAAGATTGACTGGCATGAAGGCGGCAGACTCGGTTAAAGGTCTGACTGCAGCAATCAATGCTTTCGGCGAAGCAGGCTTAACTACGGCGAATATAATGAACAAACTTGCTGCCGTTGATATGGCATTTGCGGTTAGCTCAGAAGATTTAATCGATGGCTTATCCAGAGCTTCTGCAGTTGCGCAAGATGCAGGAATGAATATCGATCAATTAATAGGAGCTATTACAGCGGCTCAGCAGATTACCGCTAGAGGAGGCGCCGTTATTGGTAACTCATTTAAAACAATTTTTACAAGAATACAACGACCTCAAACTATAGAACAATTAGAAATGCTAGGAGTAGCCGTGAAAGACATGCAGGGTAATGTTATTCCAGCAATTAAAATTCTTGAAAATTTAGCGAAAACATACGACACTTTATCTCAGTCCCAACAATCTAACATCGCTCAATTAGTTGGTGGAATGTTTCAGATCAATACATTAAAAGCCGCAATGCGAGATTTAGGGAAAGAGAATAGTATTACAGCAAGAGCAATACAAATATCTTCAGGCGCCACAGATGAAGCTATACAAAAAAATGAACAATTAAATAAAACGCTTGATGCTTTATTGACCAAAACAGGCTTAAGTTTACAGAAGCTAGCTGAACAAATTGGGTCAATCACAGTAGGTCCAGGAATTGAAAAAATACTCAAAGCGGTAAACGGACTCGCAGATGGAATCTCAAATGTGCTTGACGGAGATTCTATAGGTAGTAACTTCGCAAACGGTTTTCTAAAAGGAATAGGAAATATTATTTCTGGGCCAGGAGCTGTTTTAATTTTAGGTCTTGTTGGTAAGCTCTTTGTAGATGTAGCTAAATTTGCTCAAACTAGTATTGCGAACTTCATGGGAATGACTTCTGAAGCTCAAAAACAGAAAGCAGTACAAGAAAGTATTTTAAATCTATTACGCAGTAATCACGAAGTCGTAGGATCTTTAATCGGGCAAGGTCAAACAAAAAGGCAGCAAGAACAGGTTATTTTAGATTTAATTGTAAAACAAACTGCCGCTCAAAGAGAGCAGGTAAAATTAGCCCAGCATCTTTCCAGAGTAGCTGTTAATATAGGAGCTAATGAAAATCTTATAATACCTGAGCGAGGGGCAAGAAGAAGCTCTTCAGGATACATACCTAATTTTAATGCCAAGCAAAGAGAAAGAAGCGGCGCCATCGCAGGAGGTTATGCTCCAGGTTCTGTCAAGAGTATGGATATGCCAAGTGGGCAAATGGTCATATATAACACCGCTGAAAAAGTTAAAAAAGTTCCAGGCTTTCAAGATCCTTTCATAAATCCGCCGCTAGACTCTAGAGCAGGTAAGAATCATCGTCAAAAAGCATTAGACATGCATGGGCTTGATCCATATGCGAATAAAGGATTCATTCCTAATTTTTCGAAGATGACCATGAAAAAATATCTAGAAGGCTTTGACCGACTCAAACCCGAAGAAAAGGAAGCTCGTCTACAAGGCCTCACAGATAGAATCGGCAGAAATGAAATTTCTATGGCAGGAGCGCAAAATATGCCAACTGATATTTATATGGCGGCCCAGAGAGGTAAAAAAATAAAAGATGCAAATGCGGTAGCATCAAAACAAGCGAGGCGAGAGGCGGATGACGCTAGAAGAATGAAAATTGATGGTACTGGTTACGCCACGTTAATTCCTCAAATTAATAGAGTTGCAGCACGAGAAGAGACTAGGATAGGTACCTTTAAATCGGGAAGCAACACCTATCCATATAGCTTATCTAATTTGTATGTTGCTGGGCCTAAAAGCCCATCCACTGGCGCAACAACCAATCCCGAAGAAAATAATTTAGAAGATAGTGTTTCTAGAAATATTTTTAAATCATCTGCCCAGTTCTCAAACGCAATTAGACCATCAGGCACCCAAGGGGTCAATTCGTCAACGATAAAGAAAAAACTAGAATCAACGCCTGGTGGTAAGGGGGCTGTTGGAGCAGCTGTTGGAGCTGCATTTGAAGCCGCTGTGGCTCAAGCATACGGAATAGATAGTGCTATGTCTGCAGAAAGAGGTAAAGGCGATTTTGATGTTAACCTTAGTAATACATCTAAATCTCCTGGCACAATGAATAAAGTTCGGCAGCTTTTCGGAATACCATCATCAATATCCCGAATGGATTTTAAAGCTTCTGCAGAAAAGGGGACATTTGACAGTATGGCTAAAAAAATCTTTAATGATAATAGGCAACATTATTTATCTCAAATAGGTCAGACAGCTGCCTCAGGATTTATCCCAAGCTTTGCGAAAGATCATCCATTGATAGAAGCAATAAAAAGAGAACAGCAAGCTGGTTTGCCTCTTTCAAAAATAAGGATTAATCAAAGCAGTAAATTAAAAGACTCAGGAAATCCTTTAGGTCTTGCGGTTACCAATACCAGAGATGAACCAAGAGGAATGCGAGATGTCCCAAATTTCGCAAAAGAAGGAGGCGTTACTCGCTCCGCGGTAAGGGGTGACTTTGGCAGTAGTAAAGTAGTAAACAATTTCGCCAAAATAGAAGCTTCGAGCACAAGACTTAGCGAAAATTTACAAAAAATGTTAAAGAGATGGGGAATCTCGATAGACAAACAGCGAACGCTAACAAAAGAAACTGTAATGCTTAGGTTAGCTCAAAGTGACGCCACAAAAGAAGAAACTAAAGAAGTCCTAAAACAATTAGGATTTGAAAAAGAAAAAACCGCCCTAGGTAAAAATGCAGCAAAAGAAGCGTTAAAGCAAATTCAACAAGCTAGAGAACAAGCTGGCAATCCAATGCAAAGTATAGGCATGATGGGTCGAGCAAGACAAGGCGTCATGAACATGGGGGGTAGATTTGCCGAAAGATTTCCAAGAGCCACAAGCGGAATGCAGAGAGTGGGTCAATCTATGGATGGCTTTGGTATGATGATAGGACTTCCAATGGCAGGAGGCTTTATAGATCAAGGAACTGCAATGTTAATGGGCGGACGCTCTCGAGCTCAACAAACAGGAACCGAAAGATTTTTTGGGAACTTAGGTTCGAATATAGGTTCATATACAGCTACAGGAGCTATGCTCGGGGGCACCGTTGGGACAGCTATAGCTCCAGGTGTGGGCACAGCAATAGGAACAGCTATTGGCGCTGGAGGTGGCGCCATCACTGGTTTAATGATGAGCTTGACCGATGTCAAGCTCAGTGTCGAAGAATTAACTGAAGCCACTCAAGATGCTTCTTCTCGATACGGAGAGATAGAGGCCGCAATTACTAAATTTCAAAATCTAGACATAACAAAAGGTAGAGACTCTTTTAAAGCAGAACTAGAAAGTATATTTAAAGATGTTGGCTCTGGTAGGTTAAATTCGAAAAACCAAACATTCGGAGAAGCAATGGCGGCTGCAGGAGGAAACAGATCAGCTCAAAATGCAGTTATGAAAGAGTTCAGATCCCTCTCCAAGCGAGACCTCGATAACGCTACCATAATGGAAGCTATGGTTAAATTCGAAGAACAGGTAGACAGCCTCAGTTTCCTCGAAGAAATTGGATTAGATAGCTTTTTCGGAAAAGACTCTATGTCACAAAGTCAAATTAAGGCAATGGGAGGAGCCTTAAGAAACGCAAACTTAGATGAAGCTCAAGCTAATAGAGCCATACAAGCCAGTAGAGCTACAGGCAGTACTAGTGCATACGGAAGAGCTGAAATGATGACAAAAGAGTTAGGGTTTGACAGGGATATTGATGACGCAGCCTTCGAAAACATAACCAATATTATAGAAGACATTATAGATCAAGATGGCCTGACAGCTTTACATGAAGCAATTCGAGCATCTGTTGGAGAAGGTAAAAAAATAGAACAAGTTTTAGAACAAAAATATAAAGAAGGGGTTAATACATTTAAAGAGATGCAAACTCTTAAAAAGTCTATGCAGAGAGCAGCCTTAAAGAGTAAAACCGCTTTAGCTTTTTTAGAAACTGATATTAAAATTAAAAATGATTTAGAAAAAATTAAACTCAACTATATTGGCTTATCAGCTTCCACCACGAAAAGATTAAATCTCGAAGAAGAAAATTTAAAACAGCAAGCAAAAGATAAAAATTTATATGAAAAAACGGTTGCTATTTCTGAAGCAAGAATAAAAGTGCAAACAGACATTTTAAGTCAATTAAAATCAGAATTCAATCAGATAACTCCAGAAAAAGCTGCTCAATTTCAAAAAGACATCGAAAACGCTAACGAACAAACCTTAATGACTTTATTAGAGGCTCCAGAAAAAATAGAAAAAATGTTAGGTCTGGAAGCAGGATCATTAGCCTTTGGTAATGCATCTCAAGCGATTACTGATTTTGTAGCCTCTTTGAAAGAAAGACAATCTGTGCTCGAAACAAACTTGAAAATAGAAAATGAAATTATTGAAAATTCTATGAAATCAAAAGAGTATGTGACTAAAGAAAACGCACTAAGGTCTCAAATAAATAATTTATTACAAATTGAAAAAACAAACTTAGATAGTAGAGTAAGCGATTTAGATATACGGGCAGTACGCGAGAAAGGAGATATCGAGAGAAGTTATATGACTCCCTTTGATAACGTAGATCCTGTAAAACAGCAGTTATTAGAACTCGAAAAAAGAAAAAAGATAGAACAGAATCAGCTTAAATACTTAAATGAAAAATTGACGATTGAATTAGATAAGCAAGTAATGAATAGCCTTAATACTAAAATTGCGCAAGACGCCCTTATTAAGTCAAATTCAGGTCTAAAAGCTACAATATCTCAAAACGACGCAAGAATACAAGTATTAACAGACTCAATAGACAGACTTATTAATGAGTTAGGTGGGGACGGACCTACTGGCCCTAAACCTGTTGAAGGGGGACCATCAGATCCTAAAAAAATTCAACAACAAAAAGATTTAAATCGCAAAACTCAAGAGCTCCAAAATTTAAAAAATGAAAGAGCAAATTTGCAAAATAACTCAGGAGCCCCTAGTCAAAAATCTGATTGGTCTGGATTGCAATTTGATAATAATGGGTTTTTAATGCTCAATCAGCCAAATCCATTCACTCAGCAATTAAATTCAAGTAATAAATTAATGACAGGCCCAGGAGGAACATATGCAGGCCAATGGGATCAAAGCGCGCCCTCCACGGCGCCAAACACTCAAACAGATAATACTGAAAAAATAGTTGCTATAGATGCGCAAATCAATCAGCTAACAAAAGAGATCGCGAACTCACAAGCTAAAATTGAAAGTGCTGTTTCAAATGGAATCAAAAATAATACAGTTACCGTATCGGCTGAATCACAGATTCCAATCTCAGCAGAGTCTGATCTTTTAGCTCAAATTTCAGCTTTACGAGTCCCTGAAGGGGAAATTGGAGAGAAGATACAAAACGCAATTGATCAATCTACCTCACGCTTTATAAAAAATCAAGAAGGCTTTCAACAAGCTACAGGTATAGACCCAAAAACTATAAACTCCTTTGAAGATTTTGAAAAGGAACTTACAGTTATAAATAATAAATTTCCAGAGCTCGCTACAGAAATAGTTAATTCCAGAGATAGTATTGTACAAATAGGTAATGCCACAAAGCTACAATCTGCGACAATAGAAGATAACATCAAAACTATCGACAAACAATCAGAAAACGCAAAAAAAGCAGGAAACATACTCAATCAATTAGCGGACAATACCCAAAAGGCTAATCGTGCAATAATGGAAGCAAAAGCCCGAGGAGATACAACTGCAGCGGCGAATCTTGCCCTCGATCAGCAAATGCAATACGATATGCAAAATAGAGACGGCAAGGCGGTAATGCGAGCAAGCGGAATGAGACCCATGACGCGTAGAGACATGTTTTTGAGTGGCGTATCGCTTAATGATAATGATGTCAAAACAAGTGAAACTAGATTTTACAAGAGTATAGGTAGGGATCTACCTAGGACATTTGCCGATAACATGGCTAAGGCACTAACCGAAGCTGGTGCGGGTATAAAATCCTGGAAAGAAGCCTTTCAGGATGTCGCCCTTTCTTTCTTAAACACTTTAAATCAAGCCATCCAGAGAAGGCTTTCTGATCAAATTTTAGGCGTTGTAAATACTGGGATAAATTCTATAATGGGTCCAGGCTTTAGCCCCTTTTCTAAAGGCGGGGTTGTTAGAAGGAGTGGCGGAGGTGAAGTTTACGGTGGTAGTGGAACAAAAGATGATGTTCCTGCCATGCTAAATAGCGGAGAGTATGTTATTAGAAAGTCTGCTGTTAATAAATATGGCAAAGATTTTTTAACATCAATAAATTCAGGTACAGTCAAACAAAGAAACCAGGGAGGCACAGTTGGGCCCGCTGACCCAAATAGAGAATTAGAAAATCAAACAGGAGAAGGAGGTTTCCTAATTTCATCTCTTGGCCAAGCTGGAACTTTTGAAGCTGGCAATATCGAAGGTCGAGACAATTTAATGGCTTTCGCAAAGCAGACAGGAACCTCAGGAGCTCTAGATGTTATACAGTCAACAGGCGCTATTGATGATTACGGTCAAGCAATGCCAGCCAGCTCAGGAGGCGGAATAAATATGCAGCTAGAAGATGAGAGCTCTCGTCTTTCTGGTTTAGGTTTAATTAGCGGCCCTGTTGCAGATGAAGTAATGCAAGCAAAGCAGCAAGCTCTCGATGCTGTTGGCGCTTACGACAGAAACGTGGAAGCTTTAAGAAAATACAGAGAACAGAAAAAGAAAGCGATTAAAGACGCCATTAAAGGGGTATTGATAGGAGCGGCAATTAGCGCTGGTTTGTCAGCGGTACAAGGTGCGGTTCAAAGTACCCAAATGGCAAAAGCCTCAAATACGGTAGCAATCCAGGGGGAAGCTACTAATTTAGCTATTAAGTCGGCGCCCGACATGATGGGCCCTCCTAGCCCAGCACAAGTTGGCTCCTTTACAGATACAGCTGCAGGCAACCTAGGCTTTTCTTCTGGAGACTTTTACAGTAAAGGTGGCTCTTTTGATATTGCAAAAGCAAACTCAAGATTTGCAATGAACGGAATTAACAATCCTCAAGCATACATACAAATGACAGGAGGGTCTGGAGGAGGAAACACAAGGGGCTCAACAAGTTTTACTAAAAATTTATTCTCTAGAGGTCAAAACGCAACAAATGCACGTTTTCAAGGAAGTGGCTTCCAAGTAAATTCTATGGGAGCTGTCTCACAAAGAACAGGTTTTTTTGGAGGATTTAAAGGAGCTAACCTTAATCAAGGAATAGGAGGCGGAAATACAGTCGGCAATATGATAAATATGCAGGGAACAAATTGGATGAATTCTGGAGGAACAGGAATGATGGGACTTTCGGCAGCTTCAAACTTCTCTACAGGCGGCGGCTTTTCGAGTAGTGAAACTGCCACTAAAGCTGGCTTTAATTCAGGAACGTATACTAATTATCAATCCCAAAGATTGCTAGGGAAAAGAAAAATGGCTGTTGGAGGAAAAGTCATCAGAGCCAGTGGGGAATCTGAGGACAGAGTGCCAGCTCTGCTAACTGGAGGTGAATTTGTAGTAAATAAAGATGCCGTCAAAAAGCATGGCCTTTCATTTTTTAATAGTATTAATGCTCAAAGATTGAATAAAGGTGGCGTTGTAGGTAAGAACATACCTATGCCTGCGGCAAGTAATATGGACTCTCAATCTGAATTATTGCAACAAATCTTAGATACATTAATTACGCAAGGAGAAACAGCTGAGTCAACCAGAAGTGAAACCCAGACACTTAAAGAAACAATAGAATCAAAAACAACAAACAATATAACGACTGGAGAATCAGGTGAAGCGAATACAAATCAGTCGGCAATACTACAATCTATTTTAGAAGAAATTAAAAATCAAAATACTACTATTTCTCAAGAGATATCAAATAGCGTACAAAATGTAATTGACAAAAGCCAAACATCTGAATCTACGGAAATAAATAATTCATCTAGATCTAACTCTTCTTCTGTCCGCAATTCATCCAATGTATCAAATGTTTCGAATAGCTCAAATTTTGTTGAACAAGCCTCTATACAAAATGACCTTTTATCTCAAATATTAATAGCTGTACAATCAAGCCCATCATCAGGAGGCGGCGGGTTTTCCCCTTCAGGAGGAGGCTCAAGTGGGGGTGGAGGCGTTGGCGATGTATATATTAATGTTACGGTTGACTCGAAAGGCGGCTCATCATCTTCCTATGAAGGAGGGAGCGACTCAAGCACAGCAAACGGAACAAACACCAGCGTGAATGACCAAGCTGATAATATCGCTAAACAAATTGAAGAGGCTGTAATTAAAGTAATAACAGATCAACAAAGACTAGGCGGTATACTTCAAAAATAATACATAATGAACGGAGGCACTTTTAATTACGAACAAAAGTTTTTTATAGATAACTATGAAGTCTCTGGCGTTACAGCGATAGATGGCGGTTACCAAATAAACGAAGAACCTCTCAATGTTTTAGGTCACGGATATTTTGATAGTTTAGTCACTGAACCTCTGCAAGGTAATTTTTCTATAGAAAGAAGTTTAATCACAAGAGATCCGCTTCTAAATTATACTGGTGAAATAGGGTTCAATGGTGGAATTTATTATAACGGAACTAGCTTTGATTTTGTTAGTGGTTACTTACAAGAGTACTCTGTTTCTTGTGCCGTAGGAGCTATACCTTCAGTTTCTGCCGACATTGCTGTTTATGGCAATATAGGAGGAAGATCTCGCACATTAGAAAAGAATAAAGTTAAAAATTATAACACAACTTTACATCATACCGAAACAGGCATAGTTAAACAATACGTTGAAACTGGAATACTAACTACTGGTGTAGTCAGGGATCAAGACAAGATGAAGCTAGACGCTATAGAATGGCTTGATTACGGATGGAAAAATCTCTCTGGAGACCACCCTAGGTCAGCTACTCCAATTTTATACCCTGAAGAAGAAAATGAAATTATTCAAATTCCCGACCAGGGTTCAATACATATATCAGGATTCGGCACAGAAACAAACCGTGTTCAAAGATTTTCTTATTCGCTTTCTACGCCAAGAGAGCCTATTTATGTTGTAGGAAGAGATAGGCCTGTTGAAGTACAAACTATTCCTCCATATGAAATTAATGCTGAAATAGTGATACATGTTGATGACTATGAAGCTAAAAATATTTTTGATTATTTAATACAAGAAACTAGCCCACATAAAAAAGATCTTTTTATTTTAGTTAAAAATTCTGACAATACATCAGCTATCGGTTCTTATAATATTCCTAATGCACGACTTATATCCGAAAATATAAGCGCGTCAGCAGATGAGCAGTTAGAAATTTCTTTATCGTATCAAGGCTATTATAATTTTCTTGATGAATCAGTAATTTCTGGAAGTCTTTCGGCAGAACTGGACGATGTAGAAATTGGCCCTGAGCCTGAAAGAGAATGTCGAGAGCCAACTATTCAGGCATATAGACCTCAAGCTAAATTAGCTACAAGCCATACTCAATCTTGCTTTACCTTAAATTGGAAAGGCTTTGTTATAGACCATGAATATGAACTTGATGTTTCTAAAGAAGATCCTTATTTCAATAACAACAATAAAGTGTTAGATAAAATGCGCTTTCAAGGAAACGGCAACTTACAAATTACATATTCATATGAGTTATGCGCCCTTGAACCAGGCACTGTTTATTATTATAGAGTAAGATCTAAAAACGAATATGGAGAATATTCGCAATGGTCTAATGTTGTTGAGACTATCACGATTCCTGCTGATCCAGAAATTACTAGCTTTTCTGACTGTCAAGACTCTCCTAGTTTTGGATTTAGGCTGAACTGGACCTCTTCAAAAGGGGTCAACCATTATCTTTTAGATTTGTCTGACGATCCAAATTTTAATAACCTTGTCTTAGATTCTTACCTCGTTAATACAAATAATTATTTAATACAAGAGCTTGACGCTGGCACAATTTTTTACTCAAGAGTGAGAGCAGTCAACAACTCTGGAATAAGTTCTAATTCTCAAGTTTTTGTAAATAAAAGTAGAGCGCCTAAACCCACAAACATAAATTTTAGAAATGTTCTAGAAACTGAGTTTATGTTAACTTGGTCTGCGTCTAAACTAAATGAAGGGTATATGGTTTCAGTATACCGCCAAGGATCTTCAACAGCATTAAGTAGATATAATCGCAAAAAAACTCCTTATACATCAATGGAGGTTAATGGCTTGGAGAAAGGCGGCACATACTCAGTGGTTCTTCATGTGGAAAATGATTGTGGAGAAACATCAGGAACCTCTCCAGAAACAATAACTTTAATACCAGAACAAGTAACAAATATATCAGCCTCTCAATGCGACTTTTATGGTTTTACTCTATCATGGCCTAATATTACTGGAGCCTCCGATTATCAAATACAGTATACTAACGCAGTTGATGCAAATGGTTTCCCAGTATACAGCTTGACAAAAAATTCTTCAGTCAATAGTTATGATATAACAAATTTGCTGGCTGGAAAAAAATACTGGTATAGAGTTAGAGCAATCAATTCTACAGGCGAAGGCGATTATTCTTTTGATAAATTCAAAGTTACAATACCTCCTGCGCCGCTAATTATAGACTCTCCCTCCACCGAACAAGATTCGATACTTTTAAAATGGAATGACGTTGACGGCGCAGAAAGTTATGAGGTTGATGTGTCACTTGAATCAAACAACTTTAACCCTAACTTAACAAGTTATAATTCGAAATTAGTTGAAGAAAATTACTTAAAAGTGACAGGACTAACAGCTGGACAAAACTACGTATATAGAATTAGAGCTGTTAACGATTGTGGTGCATCTCAAAACTCAGAAACAGGAACTGACTGCACAGCTCCTCCAACGCCAACTAGTCTATCTACTTCTGCAGTAACTCCTAACTCATTTAACGTGTCTTGGGCGTCCGCAGGTAGTGGAATTAAATATATATTTGATCTGTCAAAATCAGAGACGATGAGTCCCCTGATCAGTAATTACGCAGGAATTGAATTATCAACAACTAATATTTCATTAAGCAACTTACAAGAGAAAACAGAGTATTATTTTAGAGTTAGATCATCTAACGGTGATTGTGGCAAAAGTCCATATAGTGGAATTGTTTCTCAAATTACTCCTTCAAAATCTTCGCTCAAAGGATTAAATCCGCCATCAAATTGCTCTTACTATGGATTCACTGCATCATGGATAGCAGATGCGAGCTCTACAGAATATGAATTTAACTTGTCTGAAGACATTAACTTTACTTCTTTCGTAGGTTCCTATAACAACAGTTTTCGCACTTCTTCGACTTCAATTACTATTAGTAATTTAGATCCAGGAACAAAATATTACTATAGAATAAAAGCCTACAACCAGTACGGATCTACTGAATATTCAGACCCAGGTTCAATTTTAACATTTCCCGCCGCCCCTTCAGTCACGACATCAAACGTAACCGCAACAAGTTTTGATCTTGCTTTATCTGAACCAGAGTCAGTGATCTCTTATGAAATTGATATTTCAACCACATCTAATTTTTCTAATTTCATTACTGATTTCCAATCTTACAAAACAAGTGATTCGTCTTTAAATATTATAGGTCTATCCCCTAATACGAGATATTATATTCGCTCTAGGTCTAGAAACTTAGGGTGCGGCTTAAGTCAAAATTCTTCCACTGTTAATGTTTTAACGGAGTCCATGCCATCTATTCCATCAAGCTTATCTTCTGGATCTTGCACATATTTTGGAATAACATTGTCATGGGCGGCAGCTTCAAACGCAACTGAATACAATCTAGTCCTATCAGAAGATCAAAATTTTTCGTCATTCGAACAAGGCTACAATCAAGGATTTTTAACCTCATCCACAAGTCAAGTTTTAACAAATTTAGATCCAGGCAAGAGATATTTTTATAAAGTCAGGTCAAAAAATAACTATGGGTATTCTGCTTTTTCTGCACCTAATAACTTCTTAACTTTCCCAGCATCGCCTAATTTAAACATTAGATCAATAACATTCGATTCTGTTTCTCTTTCTTGGAACTTAATTCAATCCGCAAATAAATATATTATTTATTACAAAAAAGAAGGAGCAGCCTCTTATACAGAAATTGTTACAACAGAACTGTCTCAAACTATAAGCGGGCTAGACTCTAGTCAAAAATATTTTATTTATATAAAAGCGGAGAATAATGGGTGTGGGGCCAGTCAAGCTTCTGATGAGCAAAATTTTACTACAGCATCTTTAGCAGCTTCTGTTTCTGGACTTTCAAAAGTTAATTGTTTCTCAGGAGGTTTTGAGGTAAATTGGGCTAATGTTTCAGATGCTGACTATTATCGAGTTAATCTTTATAAAGGAGAAGTTTTGTCAACTTTCTTAAATGTATACCAAAACTCGACAAAATTTAATAATTTATCAGAAGGATTCCAATATCAAGTTTCAGTGCAAGCTGGAAATGAATATGGTCTTTCTTCAGAATCTACGAAGCTTTCTGTAACAACTAAACCTGCTAGCCCGCAAAATTTATCTATTACATCCTCAACAGATTCTTCTATATCGACTTCTTGGGGCAGTTCTACTTCTGCAAACGAATACATTGTTGAAATATCCTCTAACCCCAACTTTAGTTCTATTATCGATTCAAAGACTACTGGCTCAACTAGCGCAACTTTTAACACAGGAATTTCTCAAGACTCTACTTATTATGTTAGAGTTTCAGCATCCAATCAATCTTGCGGAGAAGGTTTGAAATCAACTGCAATCTCAGTAACTACTAGTTCTGCCGCCCCCTCTTCAGTTTCAAATATTCAAACCTCTGATTGTAATTATAGTGGCAGCGATTTTGGGTTTACTTTATCCTGGAGCCAAGCAGAGAACGCCACTTCTTACGAAGTAAACTTATCTACGTCCTCTTCCTTTTCATCTTTTGTCGAAGGGTTTGATACTTCGCACTCAACAACTGCAAATTCAGTAATATTTTCAAATCTATCAGGAGGCACTCAGTACTACTTTAGAATTAAGCCAAAAAATAAAGATTCAGAGGGCGCTTATTCAACAGTAGACAATATAACAACTTTACCAAATCAAGTTTCAAATCTAAGAGTTACAGAAGTGGGGTGCGATGATTGCATAGACTTAGCATGGGGCACTAGCTCAGGAGTAAATGGTTATAAATTATATATAGCTTTGGATTCAGAATATTCTAATACAATAACTGACTATAATTTCAAAAACATCAGTTCAGGAGATAATACTCATGAAGTATGCAACCTATCAAAAGGTAGAGAGTATTATATTAAAATAATAGGATACAATGATTGCGGAGAAGGATCGCCTTCAGAAATTTCAGTTAATACTCAAACAGAAATACCCACAACAAGAATATCTTCTGATATCCGTAGTGATGGCTTTACAGCGAATTGGTCTTACCCCGAAGGAGCCAGTTACTTTAAATTCTATTTGTCAGAATACTCAGACTTCTCAACAATCCTATCCTCATATAATGGTATCGAAGTTTTTACAAATCGGGTGACCGTTTCAGGACTAACTGGAAATGTTTATTACTTTAAAGTAGAAGCATACAATACAGATGGAGAGACATGCGGTCAATCAAGTTCTCAAACTACGACATTAACAGCTGGCCCTCCAGTTACAACAGCAGCGTCAAATAACATCATTGATTGCACTGAGACAGGTAATACATTCTCAAGCACAGCAGCATCTTTCACTATAAACTGGAACACACAATTAGGAGCCTTGGGTTACTTTTTAGATTTAAGCGAAGAATCAACTTTCGATAGTTTCGTCACAGCCAATAACAATCAAAATCAAGAAGTATATTTGGAAAATTTTGAAATTACAGGAGCTTCATCAAACTCTTTGGATGTCAAAAATTTAAAAACGGGCACCCTCTACTACTATAGAGTAAGGGCTTTTAATGATGAAGGCACCTCTCTTGATTCGAATATACAAACAGTACTCACCAAACCGTTCACCCCTGGATTTAGCGTATTAAATATAGGTGGAACAACAGGAGCTAGTATAAATATCATACCTGTTTTTTCTCAAAGTAAGACTAGCAACGCAACTTCGGTAAATGAATATAATGTGAAAATTTATAACAGCATTAGTTTAACTAATTTAGTTAGAGAGGAAACTTTCACATCAACATCTATTTCAATTAGTAATTTAGCCCCAGGATTTGAATATTATGTTGTCGCTATTGCAACAAATGAAACAGGAGATTCTTGTGAATCTGATCCGTACAAAATTGAGACTGCAAAAAGTTTATTAAAAGAAACAGAATTCCCTATTTTACAAGAAGATGAATCTATTATTTTGCTAGAACAAAATGATTAAACGTGTAATATAATATATGGCAGAAAGTAAAATTTCAGATTTACCTCCGTTAAACGGCTTAGATGTAGCGACCAACGATCTTTTGGTAGTTGTTGACATAGACGCAAGTCAAACTAAAAAAATAACTAAGTCAAATTTAGAGGGTGCATTATTCTCAGATAGCTTATCTACAATAGATGTCGCAGATGTCGTCTCAGCAGATCTCACTACAACAAACGATATTACAGTTGGAGGAACTGGAGATATTTTGTCTTCAATTATTTCAGATGTCAATAGTAACACGCAGGCATTAAATAATCTAGGAGGCAATTTCGTAACCGTGGCAGACGCTCAAGATATTACAGCCGCAAAAGTTTTTGATGAAAATGTCGGCTTTAATAATCACGTTTCTATAGGCCAAAACGGGGGAACAGATATCGAATCTGTATCTATCGGAAACAATACTCTAGCAGCTCTTGAGGTCCATAATACAGTACAAAGCACATCTATTTATGCGTCTAATGATATTGTTGCGTTTTCCGACGTTTCTGTTAAAGACAATATTCGGCCAATTCCTCACGCTATTCAAAAAGTTAAAAGATTAAACGGGCGACTCTATACAAGGAATGATTCTGAAGATAAAGAAAAGGTTCATATGGGTTTAATTGCTCAAGAAGTGGAAGAGGTAATCCCTGAGGTAGTAAAAGATTTGCCTGAAGGCAAGAAAGCTGTAGCGTACCAAAATATTATTGGTCTTTTAATTGAAGCTATAAAAGACCAACAAAAACAAATTGACAGTTTAAGCAAGCAAATAAAATGACACTTCCGCCTTCAGGTCCAATTTCTTTCAGCGAAATTATAGGCGAAAGTTCTTATGGGCTTGGGCAACTATCTGAACAAGACAAATTTATACGAAAAAAATTAGCGGATCAATATAAAGTCGGAGATGTTAATGCTCCTAATTTTGTAGATGAGTATGGCCAAACTCCAAAGATTAAATTTTCGGAATTCTATAGCTTTGACGGATATGATGATAATAATTTTTTAATTTCTGAACTTGAAGACGGATCGCAAGCCCATTCTAGCAGAATAAAAGATACAGGAGCTTTTTTAATCACAGATGACGATGGCAGAGCGTTAAGAACTGACGATAAAGTAGGGGACGAAACTATTGTAAAGCATAAATCAGAAAGCTCCAGCGGCGGTGAAGTTTATTTATTTGCTGAATTTTGTAGAAATTTTGGATTCCCGTACACAAGAGTTTTTTACGAGTTTACAAATAATGGCAACATTGAAAATTTATATCTACAAGAATCGAGTTGGCCCACAGACTCAGAAATTATTTTGGTGAATAATGGAACAGTAGCAAATCCTTCAAATTATGGCTCTTATGCTCAATTATTATGACCAGAATAAATTCTAAATCTTCGCCAATTTCTTTAGCGAGAATAAGGGGAGAGGCTGGAGGGGTACCCTTAACAAGCTCCATATCAACAAGAGATGTTTCTAATTTTGCCTTTAATTCATCTTTCCCGAGAATAGGTGATGCTGGTGAAACGTTAAGCGCATTTACATTGAGTCCAGATTTTAAATTTTCTGAATTTGAATTCATGGATGCTAACCCTGGGTATTATCTTATTGCAGACGGGGAAGATGATTATCCTACATTACTTGAAAGATCTGATGATGGCTGGTTAGAGACAGATGATGGAGATAATTTAGTTAGTGACGACGAAACAGGAAGTACGTCTGTTGTAGCGGTGCATATTATTAATCAGACTACATTAGCTAATGTTAATTTAAGATCAATTTTATTTCAAACTAGAGGATATACTACAGAGGCTGAGGCTATTATTTTTATAAATAGAGGTATCGTATATTCTAAAAATAGTTCCTTACCCGCATTACAAACGGGCTTTGGCTGGGAAAATAACTCTTACATTAAAATTATTAATGAAGGATTAATTTATGGAGCAGGAGGAAATGGCGGCAACGCATTAAATTATAATACAGATATAAATGGCAAAGATGGTGGCGATGCAATTAGCTTGCAATACGATATTCATATTGAAAATAATGGGGGCAGTATCTTTGGTGGTGGGGGAGGAGGTTCGGGCTCTCTTTATAGTGGTGGTGGTGGAGGCGCTGGCATGTTTGGAGGGAAAGGCGGGCAGGGGAATAATAATGGAAATGACGGGACTGTGGTAGATGGGGGAGCTCCTGGAGCTCTTTTATTAGAAGATTTATACGCTCCTATGCCTGGAGGGAATTTAGCGAAAGTAGGATTTGGCAACGCTGGAACTGGAGGAGCTGCTGGGTATTTATTAAGAAAAAATGGATTCAATATTAATTCTAACAGTCTATACAATGGAAACTTTGGATCTGCAACACTCAAGGGAAGAATAGGATGATACATTTATTTATAAATAAAAACGATCAAATTATTTTTGCATTTCCAGCTGAATCAAAAAAGCCAAGATTAGATGCCATACAATATATAGATAAATCACACAATAAAGATGAAATAAAAGTTATAGTGGTAGATGATTCTGAATATATTAATGTAGAAAATATTATACGAAATAAAAGTGATGATAAAGAAAAACTTTATTATAAAAATGGATCAATTGTAAAAGTGTAATATATACTATATATGGCTAATGTTAAAATAAGAGGTTTACCTACATTTTCAGATGATTTTACAAATGAATCAACTGATTTTTTAGTCATAACTGAATCAGGCACCGAAACTTCCAACGCCGCACGGACTTCAAAAATATCTATAAATAAATTAAAAAAATATATAGAGATAGAAGATTTAGATGGTAACACCAAATTTAGCGTTCACACTGGAGATAATACCGCCTCAATAATTTGCGATGGACTTACTCCTGCTACTGTAAATAAATCAGGGATTAACATAAATCCATTAAATATTTCTGTTCCGATAAATTACGGATTAGGAATCTTTACATCTGATGGAGTTAAATTCCCTGCAGGATCATCCGCCCAAAGACCAACTCCAACAAATGGCTTAATGAGATACAATACAGAACTTGGTCAATTTGAAGGTTACGTCAATAACGCATGGTCTCCATTTTCTAACTCCACGGCAACCGTTAGTGGGCCCGACTTTTCAATTCAATACAAAAGCGGTTCATCATTCAATGGAAGCTCTAATTTAATATATTCAGAAGAGCAATTGAGTGGTGTCAGTGGATTTTTTCATGATTTTAGAGTTACTGGAGATTTAGCTATCGGAGGAAATCTTTATGTTACAGGAGAAATGTTTGTAGAATCTGTGACTGATATCTCCACCACAGGCGATATTAGTGGATATAATTTTAAAGGAACTAGTGGAATTTTTGGCACCACAACAGGACAAATAGGAGCTTTCAGCCAAGAACTCACAATTAGCGGCGCTCCCGTATTAACTGGAATAGAGGCAGGAGACTTTGTAACTACTGGAGAAACTGGTGTGTTTGTCACTGCTGGCTTGACAGGAGATTTTGTAACTACTGGAGAAACTGGTGTGTTTGTCACTACGGGCCAAACGGGAGACTTCGTTACTACTGGCTTGACGGGAGACTTTGTAACTACTGGAGAAACTGGTGTGTTTGTCACTGCTGGCTTGACAGGAGATTTTGTAACTACTGGAGAAACTGGTGTGTTTGTCACTACAAGTCAAACGGGAGATTTCGCAACCACAGACTTATTAACAGGAATATCCGATGCAGACAATGATACTTATATAACAACAGAACAAAGTCCAGATTTGGATAGTATATGTTTTTATACATCAGGAAGTAAGAGTGTAGAAATTGACGCCAGTGGAGACTTGCTCTGTTATAATGATGTTGTTGCATACTATAGCGCCTCTGACCAAAGACTTAAGGAAAACATCCAGACAATAGATAGTCCGATAAATAAAATAAAACAAATAAATGGAATATCTTTTGACTGGAAAGAAGAAATGCAGCCAAAATATTCTGGTAAAGATTACGGTGTGCTTGCTCAAGAAGTAGAGCTTGTTTTGCCAGAAGCCGTAAAAGATAAAGAAAATGGCTTTAAAAGTGTAAAATATAATAGTATAATACCATTATTGATAGAGTGCATAAAAGATCAAGAAAAAAGAATTAAAGAATTAGAAAAAATATGTCAATCGAAAGTATAAAAGTAAGAGACTTAAATACAGTATCTACATTGCATGATGATGATTTATTGCTTGTAGCTAGAAATACTGGCACTACGCAAAATATTAAAGCTTCAGACTTACTTTTGTATGTATCATCAAATTCAGGCGCTATTACTGTCGTAAAGTGGGAAAAAACAATTACACACGAAAGCTCAGGAACGCTTATATCAACTTATTTGAATACGCCTGGTATTTCAGGCATTTCTATTGACTCAACAAAAACTTATCACTTTTTCGGCATGCATAAGAGTTCTGGCTTATACACTGGTGGATATTTTCAATATAGCGGGGCAGAAATTCCAGTACTTGCTGGATCAGCATCTTTAGCTGACGCCGTCAGGCTCGTTCGTGACGCCCCAGCGGCTGGCACTTATGAAGCATTCGCTTTCATCAATGGTAGTAATTTATATATTAACGATAATCTCGCTGGATCCAACAACTACACGTTTAATTTTTCCTTTATTGGAATTTAACTTTTAATTTAGTGTAATATAGAATATGAGCAACCAAAGAAGTTTCTACAGATATACAGAAACACCGCTTTATATAGGAGCGGTTGGCACGAGCTATCACTCTAGAGCTAACGCTGCAGACTATCCAGATTATCCAGTTAACGCAAATGCAAGTGATTATATTTATTCAACAAGTGCGGGTCTGCAAGTATCAGCTTCAGTTCCACCAATGAGAACTTTAGGGCAATCTCAACTGCACAGATATTTTCCTGACGCTCCATTAACAGCTAGTTTAAATACCGATTTTTATCTTAATGGCAATAGCAATCAAATTATCAGCAAAACTGGGGAAGCAGATGAGTTATATGGAAGGTTGGCGGGATTCAATTTTGGACAAACATATCTCAATTCATTCAATTTGACATTAGAACCTTATAGGCCCGCTAGCATATCTGCTGATTTTTCAATTTATAAAATGACATCAGATAGAGACGGAAGTTCTACAGCCAGTGTAAATGATGATTACAGGAGTATATCTACCACTAATCCTGATGAATTAGAAGGGGGAACTTTTACTCCAAATATACCTCCACCTGAACCAAATATCACAATCACTCCACTAAATACTCAAAATCATGTAACAACCGAACTTGTAGGTTATAACAGAAATACAATTGGAGTAGAGCATCCAATATCTATTAGCTGGAGCGAGTCCTATGAAAGGCTGCCAATTTATGTTGTGGGTAAAAAACATCCTGTTGAAGTTAATCTTGGAAATATTAATCGAGAAGTTACTGTCCAAGGAGAAGATATTGGCAAAGTAATTGACTTTAAAGGTCACGATAAAAGAAGTGCGACTATAACTATTTTGCTTAGAGCCATTGGTTCAGAAAATCAGCCTGGAGAACAAATATCTAGAGTCCTTTCAATTGCTGGTCAAATAGACACTCAAGAAGTATCTATTAGTCAAAATGGATTTATGGAAGGCTCAGTAACTATTAAAGAGTCTGTCCGTTAGTAGCCTAGGTTAGCTCCGAGAGAATCTTCTACAAATGTAGCCTTGATCGAATTATTGTCTATATATCTCTTAGAAAAAGCCCAGCTATTACATAAAAAATATCTATCTGTTGTATTATACATTTCTGGAACAGAGTCCCATTTAAAACGAACATAGCCTTTCCGATTTTCAAGAAAATGTAAAATTGCATAAGCTTCTCTGTCATCACGATTGTTAAATTGAACATCAAATACTAAAGGATTGGCATTTTTTCCATCAGACATAACTTCGACTTTTTCCCCATCGTAAATCTTGCTTAGTATTCTTGATTGTTGAGAAATTGTAGAGGCGTAACTAGGTTCCCAAAAAAAGTTTTTAGTCCAATGCCTTTCATCGGTACTACCTGGAATTCTGTGGTTATCCACCCATGCACCACTGCCAGTATCTAAATTTCCTCCTTCTAACCAAGAAGTAAAAGCGCTGGTTGTTGGTCTTGCGAAATGGCTTTTCTTGCAATAATAATATTTATCAAAAGTCTGTTCGCTATAATCAGGCTTAAATACCACTATATCTTTAGGGTAGGCCCACTGCGAAAGATACTTTAGCCCATTGACTGTGCTTGTTGTGGCGGCATAAAGAGTGTCATCAGCCGTATTATACCCAAAAGGTTGTGTCCAAGGAACAACTCTTATTTCAAAAGGTTTAGAGTTATTATCAGTCGAACTAGGAGGATCATAATAACCAGAATGTATTGATCTAACATCATGAGTGCTATCAGGCATTCCATAACTATCTATAACGGTTCGCTCTATGAGCCCCATTTTATGCCAGGGAACACTAAGCGCACCATCACTAAAATCATAATTTGAAACCTTCTGCATTTCTTCAAAAGTGAATATACTTCTTAAGTATTCTTTATAGCCTATTTTACAGTAATCAGCATAATTTTTATAATGTTCTGCGCCAGCTGATGGTAAAAAGTTGGACTCGTCGTCAGAATTAATTGATAAATACATGGTATGCGATTCTGTAGCTCGAGGTGCATTCAATAACGTTTCTGAAGATCCAGGAATGGCAGACTCTATATTTAAAGAACTCTGCTTGTTTGTTTTTAAATTAATAGATATATTATTTAAATTCTCTTTATTAAAAGTATGAGAGAATCCTGCGCATCTAAATATATTTCTCTTGCAAAATGGGTCTGGAGGTACAAAGGGAAAGTCAATCCCTTTAGAAGTCTCTAAAAAATCTATAATTTGCCTAGCTTCTGTATCGTGTAAATTGCTATAATTTAAAGATAAAGAAAATGTTACATTGTTTATGCCTTTAGGCGAAATAGCATAAAAACCATCCCCGTAACTAAACATGCGGATAGCGCCTTCATATGAAGCTGAATAACCGTAATCAGGAGCTAGGTACTGACCGTTTCTTTTTGGCCAAATACTTGTAAGGCCTTGCAGGCTGGTGTTGTATGTTCTATCCACATTCTAAGTTACACTTATTGACTAGAAGGAGCATCATTACCTGCGACTTGAATAGGCTTGCTCTCGAAAGATAAATAAGCGTTTACGAGCTCTTTGAGCTCTTGATCGTACCCGCTACCCAAAGCCCTATAAGCGCCTGCTGCAGTATTCTTATTAGGCCTTACGATCATCGACCCGTCAGAATCTCTTATTTGTATGAAATCACTTGATTTGACGGCTCCCTGTAAAGTCTTTCTTGACATAGAAGAATAAAAGCCTTTAAGGTACATCGCTCGATATATAGCCTGCTCTTCATTTTTAAAATCCGCTTGAGGCTCGATCTCCCCACCCACGACATCAAACGACGTGTGTATCATTGTATTTAAATTGCCTATGTGTGAATCTAGCCATCCAGATATAGAAGAAAGAGCTACTACATCTGCATCTGAATCAAATTCATGATCAAATATTTCTTGGGCTAAATCACTTATATTGCTCAACTTACATTCCCTCTCTTAAAATTTTAGACACCTCTTGAAAGTCAGGACTATCTGTATTTAGTCCAACCTGCCTAGAATCAGCTGCCCCGATAATTGTTCTAGATTTATTTCTGTGCTCAAATTCTTTCATTAATCTTTTTTTTAAATTTGTGCGATTAGAAGAAGGCATAACACCAACCCTTACGGCTAATGATTGCATGTCTACAAGAGTCATTTCTGATAAGTTTTCTTGAAATACACTTGCGTTTGCCGTTTTAAATGGATTAACTTCTTTTACTCCAAGAATATCTTCTAGTTCTTTTGTCTTTTGAATATATTCTTTACCTGTAGTTTGCTCCATTGATTCTAATTCTTGAATTAAATTTTTCTTTGGCTTTTTAGAAGCTTTCGATTGAGTTTTTGGGGAACTCTTCTTTGTGTTTGTTTTTTTCATACCTTTTACCTTTCCTTTGTATTATAATAGGAATATACACTTTTTTCAAGCTTAATAGAAAACAAAAAAGCTCGCCGTAGCGAGCTTCTTTGGTTGGGGGTTAAGTTTTGGGGAATTAAATTCCGCTGAGGTTATCAGCTACTAATCCGTAAAGAGCGCGATCATCAAGGATGACGCGTCCTTCTTCAAGGGATCCATAGTATCCGATTTTTTGCTGACGAACACTGTACTGATCGTCTGCAACAAGACTCATTTCAGCGCCACTCTCGGAATCGCGAGAAAGAACTCTCATGAGAGAGTCACGGCTACGGTCAAGACCAAGAATAATTTCTTCTGTGCCACTCAAGGCAGAACCAGAAATTGTGCTATAAATCTTGTTGTATTTTTGACCAACACCAAGCTCATTGATTTCCATAATGGAAACACCGTAGAACTCAGGAATTCCAGCATTGTTATAAATGCTTTCACGCATGTTGTCAGTAGCAGCAATCGGAGGATTACCTGCTTGCGCAGCAGCTCCAGAAGCACTTCTTGTATTCACTGGATTGTAGGCCAAGGAGCGAAGCTCTTGTACTACTTCTGGTGAACAAATAAGATCTGTGACTCCACTTCTGCGATCAGTTGGAGTTCCGCCACTGTAAGAAGTGTTGATTCTTTTAGCGAGAGTCATAAGGCGATTAAAATCGTCAAGCATAACTCTGCTGGTTACAGAACAATCAATAACGTGAGATTGAGTATTGGTGGTAGCTTTTTTCAAAGCTCCCATGATCAAGTTAGCCGAAGTACGCTCTTGCTTGAGCAAAAGCTCTTGAGCAACACGAGTAAAGGTTTTACCAACTACATCAAGACGAGATTTTGCTGCATATTTCTTATCGAAAGATACTGCGCTATCAAGACTGTAAGTAGTTACCTTCATTTCGCTGAAGCTAGGTTGTACTTGACTAGTTGGAAGACCACCTGGTACAGACTGGCTGTAAACCTGGATGTAATCTTCATCCTCTACGTCATAGTAAAGATCCAATGGAATACTTGGATTATCATCTGCATCGAAAGATAAAGTTTGAAACAAGTTGCTCAAAGTAGGAGCATTGTTAATCACTTCTGCCAACACTGGAGCCAAGAAAGCTGCTAGAGCTGCTTGAGCCTCATATGCGGTTTCGCGATTTTTCGAAGCCATTGCTTTTACGAGTTCAACTTGCTCTTCTGTTCTTTTTAATGTAATATTCATTTTCGTAATTTCTCCTTTAGTTTAGCACTCAATTGCACAAATTGCGTAATTTCCGTTAAGGGAACCAACAGATTCTGTGCGAGATCCAGTAGCGAGAACAGTGCCTACGCCATCTAAGTCTGCTGCAGCCTGCCCAGAAACTTGTCCGTTGCTAGCAACGAGAAGCGTATTTCCGATAGCGGCATCTGTGGCCCAATCAGCAACATCAAATGCAGATTCGTGAAGAGTAAAAATACCCTTACGAGCTACAGGTACTGCTTGACCAGGAAGTACTGCGTGATTTTCCAAAGCTTTTTGAGGATAATAGAGAAGCTTCTCTCCATTCTCGTCAGCTTTAGCTACTTGGTTAAGAGTGATCCCTAATGCTTTAGAGGATCCATCTGCGAGTTTGACCTTATGCGGAACAGTTGGATATTGATTGGCTCCTATATGGGGATAATTTGTTTTGCCCAAGTAGGAATCAGTTCCATATTCAATTGGATCGTTATTTAGGTCTCCGACTTCAACTTGAACGAAAACTCCGCCATGCACTTTTGCAGTGCTAAGGGCATCATCGAGTTTATCAACCTCCTGGCCGCTTTTAGCAGCAAAAAGATTAACAACATCATTTTCGTCGTACTGTCTGAATGGTAATATTCTTAGTCCCATTTTTGATTTCCTTTATTAAATTAGTATTTTACGACTACATTGTCTTTAAAAGCTTTTTGGAATCTCTCAGTAAGAGTTTCTGGCTCTTCAGACAATGTTTCGCTTGAATTTGAAATTTCTACATTAGAAGCTTCGGCGTTATCAAGAACTTCTTCAGGTGTTACTTCTTCAGTTGATTGAACTTCTGATGCTTCACTGGTTTGAACTTCTTTTAATTTAGCTTCAACAGCTTCGTTTAGTTTTTCTTGAAAAGCTTTTTCCTGCTCTTCAATGAAAGCTTTATTTTTATGCTGCCACACTTTTTCGAACTTAGCCTTATAATCAGCAAATGATTCAGCAGATACGTCAAGTTCATTCAACTCTGAAGCAACAATCTTTTTGTCTTCGTCTTCTAGATTGTACTCAGAATCAAGGGCACCCATTCTTTCATTGAAGGTAGCTTTGGTAAGCTCTTGAGTCTTCTCAGCTTCTAAAGATTCAACTGCAGACTGAGCTTCTTTAAGCTCGGTTTGAAGTTTTTCTACAGAAGCCTTGAGCTCTTCTTGCTGCTTCAATAATTCTGCCTCGGCATTTTTTGCTGCTTCGACGCTTGACAAATAATCTTCATCTTTTTGCTTGATAGCTTGAGTGAATGTTTCTGTCATAGAAGCGACAGCTTCTTTATCGAACTTATGTTCGGCTAATGCAGATTTGAATTCTTGAATTAATTCTTGTGATTCCATAATGTTAAATTTTGTGTTATCTTGTAAGATTACCCCTTTTTTATTATTCTGGGAAATTTTTTTATATTCTTTTTGTAAAAAAGGGTTTAAAAAGGTCTTATTAATTTCTATTTTTTCTGTTTTTGGATACGATGCCAAGCTATTTTGATCTCCTTCGTCATCATCGTTATAATGAATTACGCCCTTGACATCAGCGGCTGGTTTGGCGGTAAAACCAATCCCTAAAGGGTAAACATCGCCGATTACCAACCTACTTACTTTTACTCCGTCTTCAGTTTTACCTACTCCTCCTTGAGTAATTAAGTATTGCGAAAATTCTTTAATTTGATTTTCATCCGTAATAAGTTCAGCTTCCTTAAGGTCATCACTGCCTAACGCAATGTAATATTTATTGAAGCCAAGTTCCCAACTAGCAGAAACTACTTGATAGTTATCGGAGTCTTCGTCTCCGCTATCTTCTACTAACTGAGCGAATGAAGGATTAGCTATTTTATAAACTACTGCCGCTAAAGCTATATTAAATGCCTCGTTTGTTCCAGCGACTTCCTTCTCATCAAGCAAGTTACCAGATTGAGAATTGTATTCAGATAATCCAGCATTTACAATATGGCCTACTATGTTCTCTCTATTGTGTTCGAGATTCGCAGGTTTATGTATAAAATAATCTTTAATGGCTACAGCTGTCGCTGTTTCAATTCCATCACCATTGTTATTAAATTTGTTTGCAACCGCAGCATTAAAAGCAACACCCAGCAAATCTAGATTTCTTTCAAGATTTACATTTTCAGGGATAAGGGGCAAAAGAGGTTTTAGCGAAGCAGTTGAGATACCTTCTTCAGACTCAATTTCAAGCGAAGCTAGCGAGCTCTGCGAAAAAGTTGTTTTATATTTAAAAGGAGCTTTCATACAAAGCATTACACAGATTTTTTGCTTTTATTTTTTTTACTAT
>Ga0187217_1000061_pt1 | contig 36527 bp, 43 predicted proteins | sample 15SPOviralmetaG_FD_130165 | JGI IMG/M metagenome (GOLD analysis project Ga0187217, IMG submission 130165) | Marine viral communities from the oligotrophic San Pedro Time Series (SPOT) site, San Pedro Channel, CA, USA - 15 SPOT_SRF_2010-09-15... | ecosystem: Environmental > Aquatic > Marine >... | reverse complement strand
TTGCCGCCCGCGGCGCCGCCCGCGGCGCCGGCCTGGTCGTATTCGTCGTGTTCGTCGGGTTGAGGATTGCCACCCGCGGCGTCGGGTTGAGGATTGCCACCCGCGGCGTCGGGCTGGTCGTGTTCGTCGGGCTGGTCGTCTTCGTCCTCTTTCTCGTCTAGGCGTTGGTATTGTCCTCTTCTTCTTCTCAAACCGCTAATAAAACTCATTATAAATTATAATAATATTATAAAATTATATTAATATAATTATCATTTTTTTGAATTATTTCTTAATTTAATCGATCCCCTTTGTTTAAGTGATTTTTTTGGTTTTTTGGATTTCTTAGATTTTCTAGATTTCTTTTGCTTACGTGATTTTTTAGGTTTCCTGGATTTCTTATAACCACCTGCAACATCTTTATCATCCCCCCTAGCTTCGGCCTGTAAAGAAGAAAGTCCCCCTGGGTTATTTAGAGCATAGTCCCAAGAAGCCGCATCAGCAGCACCAGCTGCACCAGCGGCACCAGCGGCACCAGCGGCACTAGCAGCACCACCAGCGGCACCAGCGGCACCAGCGGCAGCAGCGGCAGCCAAGACGCCACCACCAGCGGCACCAGCTGCACCAATGGCACGATAAGTCGAATTTTCATTTTTAACTGCATCTTCCCACGGCCGTGCATGACCACTCACTGGGATAGTATCTCTAATATCTTTGCCATCCATTTCTTTATCACCCCTACCAACTTTTAAAGCTCGACCTGCACTCCTCCCAGGTTTCCATAATATACTTGAATAGTCTTTAAAGTATTCAGGTAGTAAAATTGTCCTACCTATAATAGGAACTCCACCTAGGTAACCAAATTTCTTTATGTATCTTTTAAGGGTGCGCATGAAAGGTGTTGTATTATCCACCGCACCGCCGGCCGCACTTCCTGTATGTTCATGCAATTGATTACTCCTAACCCATCCTCCTTCAACCCGGCGTATCAATCCCAACTTACGTATCTCACTAGAGTTCCACCACACAATCCTCTCTTTCGCCTCCAAATACCTAGGAGGAGGGGGAGGATCGTTCAACTCTATTACATGTTCATGGTCTACATTATATGAATTTTGTGGGTCTAAAATATAACCTATGTCATTTACTTTATGTAATATAACATAATGACCGCCTTCGTCATTCCAAAATACAAATGGCGCACTCTGTCCATTCTGCATACCATTAAAAAAAATTTGAGATTGTTCGATTAAAAGATCTGGGTTTGAATTCCTCGCCTCATATATGACATCATTTGGTGCATCTTTAAGTCCAAAATATTCAGCTTTATGAATGAATCGATCTCTTATCCAATGTTTTCCTTCTTCTGGACGGGGAAGGCCCCATTTGGCAAGGGGAAATAATCTATACCACCTACCATCCTTCGCTAATATATCGCTAAATTCGTCCATCTTACGCTTAATGTCTAGATCGAAGAGACCGCATCCCATACCCCCCTTTTTATGAGGTGCATCAGCTTTTGTTCTTAACTTCCCTAATAATTTAGATGGTAAACCTAAAAAATTCAAGATTTCTGCTCCACAACCCATGGCGTTATCTCCGTGTACAATACCAATGTGTTGGAGTTTATAGTCATTTTCAACCGAACTATCGTGCAAACGTGATGCTCCACCTTTTTGAGGCATATAATATAATATATTATAATATTATATTATAATATATAAATGGTGGGTAATTCTAATATGAGAGCAAAGCAAAAGCGAGCAGGTGCTTTAGGACAGTCATCAAGACTTTATACTATGAAAGTAGGTGGAATAAGTAAAAAGGTTGGTGGATCACAAGGTTTAGGTTTACATAACCCATGTATTGGAAATATGTTATCATTAAAACTAAGATTATTAAATAATATTAATAAATTAAACTGTTAATTTATTTAAAGTTAAATTAAATAAATTAATAATGGATAATGTTAATATAGATAAATTTTTACCATTAGTAAGACCACACCATTTAAAAGAAGATTTAGAAATACCTATAAAACTTAAGATGCAAATACGAAATTGGAGAAAAGAAATAGAAAATATAATATTAGGCAAATCTAAGAAAAAACTATTTATAGTTGGACCTTGTTCTATTCACGATATAGACGAAGCTTATGATTATGCAAAGAAATTAAAAAATATAGCAGATAAAGTAAGTTCTTCGATTATGATTGTAATGAGAGTATATTTTGAAAAGCCAAGAACAACAGTTGGGTGGAAAGGATTAATTAATGACCCTTATTTAAACTATACATATGAAGTAAATGATGGATTAAGAATGGCAAGACAATTATTAATTAAAATTAATGAATTGGGATTACCTTGTGGGTATGAAGTTTTAGACACAATAACTCCTCAATACATATGTGATTTAATATCTTGGGCAGCAGTTGGTGCGAGAACTGTAGAAAGTCAAGTTCATAGACAAATGGTTTCAGGATTATCAATGCCGGTAGGATTTAAGAATGGAACATCGGGTGATAAAAAAGTGGCAAGAGATGCTATTTTATCTGCAAAATTTCCACATTGTTTCATGGGAATTACGGACGAAGGTATTCCTGCAATATGTAAAACAAAGGGTAATATGCTTTGTCATCCTATTTTAAGAGGCGGTAGAGATGGAACAAATTATTCTAGAAAAGATATAGATGATATGTGCCAACTTTTAAAAGAAAAGTATTTATTTCAAAGAGTAATGATAGATTGTTCTCACGATAATTCAAAAAAAGATCATACTAAACAAAAAAATGTTCTTAGTAAAGTAGTTGAAATGTGCGAATACACAAATAAAATAATGGGCGTTATGTTAGAATCTAATATAAAAGAAGGCAAACAAGAAATAAGACAAGGTAAATTACATTTAACATCGGGTGTAAGTGTCACAGACGCTTGTATAGATATAAAAGAAACTGAAATAATTTTATTAAATGCGTATAAACATTTAGAATTTTATTCAAAGTTTATAAAATATTAACAACTACTAAAAGGTCTGAATATTAATATAATAGCTAACCCACCCAATAATCCTTCATAAAAAATGCGTTTTCTAATTTTCACAGATTCTTGTTTAATTTTGATTTGTTTTTTAGTTAATGAATCTTTAAAAGGCGTACCAATATCTCTTGTTTTAACATAATAATATAAGGAAGCGATACAATATATAGCCATACCATAAGCCAACCACCAAGAAATTAGACAATAATTTATCATTTATATAAGTTGATAAATTATTATTATGAAGGGTTTATTAACTAATCTCCTTTACCTTCCACAGCTGACGCCTGTTCTTCTTTTCCATCTGTTACATATGCTTTGCCTTTTTTATCTATAAGATATTTTTTTTTCTCTTCTCTAGTATAAATACTGAATACTTGAATTAACTTTAAATTTTCTAATGCACAGACGTGTGCCTGACAACCGCCTTCTCCCTTTCCTTCATCTGCCGTATTTTCTAACTCTACCTGCTCTTCATATTCTGGGATATTTTTAATTTTCTTTTCTGTTTTTTTACACCAGTCCTCATCTCTAAAAAATAATATATTTCCTAAATCAAAATATTCTTTAATATCATTTATAATTTTTATATAATTTCTTGCTTCATCTTTGGATGAAAGATATTTATAATTTCCGTCGTTATCAAATAGAATTAATGTTTTATTAGGGATATCAATAGAAATTGCAAAAGTATGACCCTGGTGTGGTAATCTATTTGGGCCATTAGGATATGAATTATTTGGCCAAACAATACTTAATAAAACGCGGTTATCACTTTCTAATACTTTTTTTGCTTCTCTTATTATTTTTTCAATTGCTTCGTCTGTGTCGGCAACTTTATCAAATGTTACGGTATCAGTGTTATCTGTTTTAACTCTTTGTACACGTTCATTTCTAGATAAACGTATTTTTTGCGCTCCTCCTACTTTCCTGCGTTTTTTATTTACTGATTTTCGCATTTTTTTTCTAATAAGTTTTCTAGATTTGTTTTTATATGATATTCTTTTAGTATTTTTCTTTCTTTTCAATTTTTTAACCCGTTTATTTGATTTGGCCATTATATAATATATTAGTAAAATAATTTAAAGGTATAATAAAAATAATAAGTAATTGGAAGTATATTTATGAAACAAAATAAAAACCCATGTAATAAAAATACTTGTAATAAAAAGATTAGTAATCAAGAAAAAAAAGACAGAAAAGAATTAGAAAGATTAAAAAAACTGTGGAAAAACTCTTGTGAAAGCTATTTTAAATTATTAGAAAGAGAGAATAATAAAGAAAGAATAATAAAACACTATAATAATGATGATAATTAAAAAAACATCAAGAATAAAATTTAATAATAAATTTTTATCTTCAATATCAGTAAAATTTATAGAAGATAATAAAGAAATAAATTGTAAGGGTAAGTTAAGTGAAACTTTATTGAAAGTAGCCAAGGATAATAATGTATCTTTAGAGGGTACTTGTGGGGGGAGTCAATCGTGTTCTACTTGCCATGTTTATGTTGATAAAAAATATATTAATAAATTAGAACCAATCGAGGAAGATGAAGAAGATTTGTTAGATATGGTAGATGATTACAATTTTAACTCTAGATTAGCGTGTGCTATTAAATTAAATGAAAATTTGGATGGTATAATTTTAAATGTTCCAACAAATTCAACAAATTTATTACACTAAAGCTTCTCTCTCATTCTCAATTTCTTGAGAATAAAAATCATTATTTTTTGGAATATCATCGTAAGAAAAAACAAGATTAAATGGCTTAATGGGTTTATATATAGAAAAGAATGCCTGTAGAATCAAATGTTGCCATTTGTGTGGAGCAATTATAATGCTCTTAATAAGCTGTGTTTTTATTTGCGGCTTATATTTTTTTAAAATAGGTAAAACCGATAATAAAAGTTTCCAATTCAAAATATTAACAGAAACTATATCAAAAATAAAAATGACATTTGAATGTTGTTGAAAAACATTACTTATACGGGTATTGACTTCATTTATATTAAAACCATCATCTAATTTAATTATTATTTCAGTCATTTAATAGAATTATATAAAATAAAGATATTATAATAAGGAAAGAGGAACGAATGACATCGTGTCCGAGTGGTTAAGGAGATGGACTTGAAATCCATTGGGCTATGCCCGCGCAGGTTCGAGTCCTGCCGATGTCGTAGTAATATTTTTAAAGAAATACCATTTGTGATTGATGGAAAAATTAGGTGATTAATTATCTCGAAGACATCGTGGCCGAGTGGTTAAGGCGGCGGCCTGCTAAGCCGCTGTGCTATGCACGCGCAGGTTCGAATCCTGCCGGTGTCGCATTCTAATTATTATTACAATTTGTTATAATAATTTAAAATCCAACTTAAACCCCCTATACTAGTATCCAGTAATAATACTTTATATGCGAATGTTTTTTTTCTTATAGCGTATATAGAAAATAATAAATAAAGAACTCCATGAAGTGGTCTTAAATCTTTCCACCAAATGTTACCTTTAAAAAAACCTTTAGAGTTTTTGGATTCCTTGAGAGAGAATATATACATATAAATAAAGTTAAAAGCCGGAATTAATGTAATGTATCCCATATACTGTAATAAATGTGGTGGCAAAAGATAAGCTAAATATGCAATTAGTAATCTAGTTAAAATACAACCAAACCAAAAGATTTTATTTACGGACATTATAAAATATAGCAATAAAAAATTGAAATTTATTAATTTGTATTTTTATAAATCAAATACGCCATAAACGGTGGAAAAATGAGTAAAAACAGGCACTATCTTTTTAAAAAAATTTTAGAACTGGATGAAGCAGGATTTATAGAGATTGATTTAGTAAAAATGGAAATTTTCACAGAAAAAGACATCTTAGAAATGCAAAAAATTTGTATGTCAGAATATTATAAATATTTTATAGAAAGAGGATTAGATATGGATGATCTTAAACTAGATTTGTCAAAGAAATTAGATACAAATAAATATTTTAAACAACCAAAAGATTCAAAAATGTTCAAAGCGATGTATGGACATTCTACAGCAGACGGGAGAGAATATATAAATACTAGAAAACCCGCAAACGCGACAAATTGTGGAATGGGACTAGCAACAAGTCAGATTTCAACATATTACAATGAAAGATTAAATGAATTTAGAGAGAGATTAAGACCACTTATGAATATGTTGTATTTAGGACCAGTAAAAAGACATTTATCAAGATTTGGATTAAAATTGCCTCCATCTAAAGATATGCAATTGCATACTGATATGAGCTATGTTAAAGAAAATCGTGAAAGACCACCAAAACAACGAGATGCTGATGACCCAGTTTCATACCATCCTTTTACAGATACAGGACAGGCACAGAGATATCAAATGATAATATCATTAAATGATAGCGATTCGGGATGGTATGGATATTTTGGAGCTCATAAAAAATATAAAGAAATAGGAGATGAATTAGAATGGCCTGGAAAAACAAAAACAATTCAGAAAATCTCTCCTGATATAATGGATAAATTTGATTTAAAAAGACACGATTTTAAATCAAAGATAGGAAAAGCTATAATATGGAATTGTGGAGTTCCTCACGGAAATAGCGGATGCAATCAAATACCCAGACTAACATTATATGTAAATTATCAACCGGATAAAGAAGATTCAACAGCAGAAGACATAATAGGATTAGGAAATCAACCTACAAATAAAAAATAAATCATTTATGATCGTAACAATTTATTGGAATTATAGCCATATAAATTTTTTCTAGATTTTCGGTTATTATTTCTTCATTTTTTATTTCGGTTCCATCTTTTATAAACTTTATATTTTCGATTGTCACACCGTTGAGATAATTTAATAAATAACTTTTAAGGTCTATTATTTTATCAATTTCATATTTTTTACAATCAATATTATATATATTTTGAAGTAATTGGTGTTCTATTATCATTTAATAGTTATTAAATGGAAATCTTTATATTTATATATATAAATGTATACGTTTTTTGTATCATTATTGGAAATAGTTTATTTATCTTATATGTTTTATTATTTTAAAACAGATGTAGATTTTAATATAGTAAGTCCAGGACCGTATATTTTTAATATGTTTTTTAATTTAGTGGAAGGACAGAATACTAAATTTACAGATAGTATTATAGAAAATAGAAAAATTTATTTAAATCATTATGATGGGGGGAAAGTTAAAATATGTTTATTTGGTAGATATATTATATTACTGTTATTTGTATTTTTTATAATGCGACATTTTGTTCTTGTACCTAAATATGTAACAAAAATAATATTAATAACGACTTTATTGCTTTCAACTATAAATATAAATGCATTTGTTTATTTAATACCCATATTTTTGATAGAAGTATATAATTTAATTAGGCAATAATTTATATTTATCACCATCTTTTGTGTAGTGGGCTATAATTTTGGGGTTTTTTTTATTTTGAAATATGTCTTCGGGGTCGTAAACATTATTTTTATCATCTAAGTGGTGTATAATACCAGATATTTCTTCGGCCCAAATTTGAATTTTAACACAGGTATCTTGTTCGCTGTGTTTTTCTTCATTTATTTCACCATGTGGTCGTCCTTTAATATGTGTTCCGCAAAATTTTTCCCCTTCTTTTTTTCGTCGTGTGCATTGTTCGTTATTTGCACGAATTGCATTGCATCTTTCATGAAAAGGGACATTATTTTTAATTCTTTTTCTTTTATTTAAATCTGTTTTTTCTATATTGACATTTTCTTTATTATAAACATATGCGATTAATTCTGCTAGAGAACATTTGGAATCATTAAAGTCTTTAATTTTATTTACGATATCTTCTTTGAATTTATTTATAAAAGTGCTAACTTTTAGGTTTATTTGTTTTTCCATATATGTAGTATTATTGACTTAACTTTATAGTATTTGTTCAATTTATTTAAATTTGTATTTAAATAAATCTTACTACATTAAATCTATACTGCTGTGGGATTGTGGCAAAATAAAATAAAATAAAAATAAACAGTTAATAAAAATTTGAAACATGATAACATCTAAAAATGATAATCTAGGAAAGTTTTTGGGTATTATATAAAAAACAATATTAACAATAAAAACAAGGAGTAGCATAATAATACCGGAATTCATTACTATACAATATTAAACTAAATTATATTTTTCATTTTTGTCCCATATTGGAAATTTATTTTTAATATCAATAATATGGTAACTTAAACAATTAAATTTTTTACCTTGTATAAAATACTCTATATACGTATTAATATATTGTTTTTTAAATAATGCATGTGTTAATATTATTGAATTTGCATTATCATTTTTAAAATTTTTGCTTATAAATTTAATCATAGATTCTATTTCTTTATTTATAAAAACCTTTGTTTTACCTAGTTCTCCTAAAAATATAGCATATCGAATAATACTTCCTTCATCGTTTTCTGGATTTGGATTATTATAATAATTTTGTATAGCGCCTTTAAAAGAATAATCTAATGAATAAAAATGATTTAAATTAAAAATGGTATCATTATTATCATAATTAGTGGTCCTATCTTGTAATAATATAACATTGTTTACATCTTTTGTATTATATCCTCTAAAAGCCACTCTAGGAATTTCAATATTTGTATTATCATTAGTATTTTTTAAATAAATAAAATTAGGGTGTTTATAAAAAAAAGAATAAACAGAGAAGTGTATTTGGTTGTATAATAATCTTTTATGATTACATATTTCATCTATGATAGCCCACCAATATTTTGTATCTTTATTTAAAAATAAATAACGATTAATGCCTTTAAAAATATTATTTATATTAAAAAATAAATAAACATCATTGTCTTGTTCTACAAATCCTTCTGTTTCTAATGATGTCCCAAATATTGTTTTAGTAAATTCTTTGCATTGTTGGTTAATTTTTTTATTTGGATTATATTTATTAAATGGAAAAACCATTAAATTAGCTACATTTTTGTTAGTTTCAGGATATTTATATAGTAAATATTGTAAAAATGGTTTTTCATTGATTGTTGTATTTTTATTATCTAATATTCTATAAAAACAAAAAACTAAATGGTTAGTGGTAGAACTAATATTATTTATATCTTTATTTAATATGCTACTAATGTTGTATACATAACTATTATTACTAGTTTTATTTGCAAAGTTTTTAGTGTTAATGCTAATATTATTGTTTAAATCATTATTTTTTGAAATATTATTATGTTTTTTTATATTTCCAGCACGTATATTATCAGAAATTATATGTGTTGATAAATTTTTATATTTAGATTCTGTAATCATAATATATTATTTTAGTTTATTTTATTTTGGTATTTTTCGTCTAATATTTTCTTTTATTTGATCTTCTCTCGAATTAAGTATAAAATCACTCATATCTTTAGCTTCCTTTTCATTTTTTGTTAAATTAATTAAAGCACCTAATAGATGTTTTTTTGAAAGAGTTTTTTTTGTTTTTATTTTTTGATATATTAATTTATTTCCACCAGCTAAATCAAAACAGTCTATTTCGTTATTTTTCATAGTATCCAATAAGACATTCGTTAGATTTTTTTTTTCTTCTCTTGTATCTTTAATCTCTTTTCCTAAATTTTTAATTTTGTCGTCTAAAGAAATCCATAGTTTAACACTATCTAATAATTCATCTTTATTCATTAATTATTAGATATAAAATTATCTTTATATTTTATTATGTATTCCACATTTTGTATTGTTATTACCACATTTTTTTAAACATTTTTCTCCCTTTTTACTACCCGTTTTAAGTATGGCGTCGCATTTGTTTTCATTGACTTTTGATGATGTTTTAATATGCCTTTTACAATATTTTCCAAAACAATAAATATTACATGGTTCGCCTTTTCTTTTACCTGATTTTAATATCATACAACATTTGTTGTTTTTTATTACCCTTGAAGGTGGATAATTTACCCCCCTTAGTTTTAAATTTTTATATTTAGCATTATATGGTATAAGTCCGTTTTGTATTGTTCTACAATATGGGCATCGTATTTGGTTTAGAGATAATCTTGTAATTTCAGAGTTATTTCTTTTTTTTGATTTTCTAAATCTCTAAATAAAGGAAGATAATTAAAACTATGATTACATTTAAGTTTAATACTATCATCTTGCAACGATTCAAGAGTAATTAGACATTGAGTATTATCATCATCAACGTCTTGTTTAAATAATTCTTCGTATAATAATTTATTAAATAAATCATTTTGATTCATTAAATAAAAATATACATTTTCCTTTATATACTTTATACATAACATGAATGGTTTAGAATGGGCTGTATCAACATGGCAATTAATACATTATTTAGGTGAAAATATGAAAGATGAATTTTATATTAATGAAAAAAAAGAAATATTTAAAATAGTAAAAAATATTTGTTATAATTTACCTTGTCCAACTTGTTCTCAGCACGCAAAAAAATACTTAGATAAAGTAGATGAAAAATTGATAAATACAAGGATAAAGTTTAGACATTTCTTTTTCAATTTTCACAACTTACTTAACATTCAATTAGGAAAACAAAAATTTGACTTCAATAAACTTGGTATGTATAAAAAATATAATTTAGGAATAATTATAAATAATTTTAAATTATTTTATGGAAAAAGATATGGCGATTCATTTAAACTTAGTTTAGAATCAGACCAACTTACTAGAAATAGTATTGTAAATATAACAATAAATTGGATAAATAAAAACAGACAACATATCGAATAAATTATCATTATTGCGTCATCTTTCGCATGCATAAACATTATCTTTTAAGCTACATGGTTTTCTACTATCTTTATTTTCAAAATATGTTAAACCTGAGTTATAGTCAAATGACGCTATTACTATAAAATACCAAGCTGTTCCAAATAAAGCACCTAATAACCATCCAATAATAATATCTCTTGGATTGCTACAGCATATACGTTTTACTCTTACGTAACCGCTTAATATTAAAATTAACAATAATGGTGCAAATGCAAAAAGCATTGACGCCCAATCAACTCTATTATTTAAAAAAATTGGAATTATAATATAGCAAAAAGTGAAAGCAAGCATAATGGCATGTGGATCAGGTAAGGTTTTAATTTTACCCCATGTATTATTACCAGGATAAATACTACAAATAGCATTTGCTGATTGATTATTACCCCCTTCCCTAGAATGCTTCTCATCTAAAGTAATCGCTATAAATCTTCCGGTAGAAACAGTGATTAAAAGACCCAAAACTAATATAAAACCTTTAAATGTTCCTTCAAATGCCGAAGACAAAATAGCACATGCTGGAATTAATATAGGGATAAATGTTACAAAATAGTAAAAATAGTCTTTGGCATTTGAAATCAAATTCTTACGGTTACTACCTAAAGGAGGCCACTGGGATGACTCTCGTGAAGTTCTAAGAGACGTTTTACTTTCAGACATTATATATAAAGTTAATAATATATTAATTTTAAAGAATAACAAATATATTATTAACATCTTAGAATAATTATTTTACAAAGACAAGTTTTAATACATCTTTGATATGCGAAACTTCGTGAAAAGTAATATTCTTAATATAATCCGAATCTTTATATTTTTTCATAAATTTTTCAAAATCTTTATTATTTTCTTTTGGGTAAATAAATTCGGTTATACCTGCTCTTATACCTCCTAATATTTTAATATCTAATCCACCAATAGCAGTTACATTACCTTGTAAATTAATCTCCCCAGTAATAGCCAGGGTATTTTTAATTTTTTTATCATTCAATAAACTGTAAATTGCTACAGTAATGGCTGTTCCGGCTGATGGACCGTTTTTAGGCGTTGCTCCTTCTGGGAAATGAATTCTAATACCTTTTTGTATATTTTTTGATGCATCAAAAAATTTATTCTGTATTTTTTGACTTGTTAAATTCCAAGCTACATCTTTTGCAACATCACTTGACTCCTTCATTACATCTCCCAGAGAACCAGTTAGCTTCATTGTTAATGGATGTTGTGAAGGATAAAATAAGGTTTCTATTTGAATAATACCACCCTTACCAAGTGAATTTGCCCAGAGTCCATTTATTAATCCAATTGTAGGTTTTTCGTTAATTTTAGTAAATGTAACTTCTACTTTATCTTTCAAATACTTTGTAGTTAAAAGTTCCCTTGTCATATTAACAGGTATAGTACTAATGGTCTCATGTAATAATTCCAAATTTACTTCACCTATAATTTCATATATAATTTCTTTTAACTTTCTAACGCCTGGTTCATAAGTATAAGTTTCAATAATATATTCAAGTATTTCATCTGTAAAAATAACACATTCACTGATAGCAAATTTTTTATAAATTTCGGGTAATATATAGTTTTTCAGAATGATTATTTTATCTTCATTAGAGAGATTATCGAATTTAATTCTATGTATTCTGTTTAATAAAATTTTATCTACCTTTTCAGGGTCATTATATGAAAAAATAAAAAGGGCCTTACTTAAATCAATATTAATACCGCTAAAAAATTTATCTTGAAAACTATCATTTTGCGTATCATCAACTAAGTGTGTTAAAATACCAGTTATTTCTTTTCCATTTTCTGATTGTGAAAGTTTATCTATTTCATCAATTAATATAATAGGGTTCATACATTTTGTTTCAATTAATATATCAACTATCCTACCCCACTGAGATCCAACATAAGTAAAGCCATGACCAGCTAAAGTGCTAGCGTTGCTTCCTCCGCCAATTTGTATTAATGAAAAGGGTCGTCCGACATTATTTTCATCTAATAAGCAATCAACGAGTCCCTTTTTAGCAATAGAAGTTTTTCCTACACCAGGAGGTCCTTCGAATCCAAGACAATAGCCGGTATTATCACCATTAATCCATTGTCCAATTATTCTCTCTAGTTGTCGTTTTGCATTATTATGTCCATGAACAGAATTATCTAGATTTTGTCTTATAGTTTTAAGATTAGTTTGAATATGATAAAGTTTATTTTCAATATCAGCAATACAACCTTCAACTTTTATAATATTAGAACAACTAAAGTGTTTTTTAAAACAATTTATTAAAATTGATATAATTTTAGGGTGATTTTTATAATGTTCTATAAAAATGGAAATATTATTTTTCATATAATCAGCTTTTTTCCCAGAATGACATAATCGGTTATATTTAAGATTATGTTCTTTTATTATTTTATTTATTAAACATATATTGGTAACAAGATCATAACGTTTAACATTTGTTAATAACATTAATAATTTATTAATATTTTTATTGTGAATTAATTTAACAACATTTTCTTTTATGGTTTGTAAGTATTTAACGATTTCTACACTAGTGGCACCCTTTTCTAATATATTATCAATAGGCAATATTTGTTGAATATCTTCATTTTTAATTAATTCAAGTATTTTTTCAAAATCACTTTTAATATCGTTTATATAATTTAAAATAGGTTCGTTTTTATAGACACCGAATGGTATTTTAAGTAACCCGTCCAAATATTGTCTAGCTTTTGAACCAGAATCTTCGGCTTTAGCTTTAACTTCTTTTAATTTTGTCATAGCCTTTTCTTTAACGGAATCATCAACTTTCATTAAACAAATTTGTTGTTCTAGTGGTATTTTACTATAGTCGTAATTAGATAACATATTTGTATAATTAATAGTTGTTTTCATTGCTTCTCTAAAAAGTTTTTTAATATTCCAAGGCAAACTATCAAATAATACAGTTTGTTCAACAGTATCGATTGTATTATTAGTATCATTTGACAATAAATCATATAAAAGATATGCGAAATATTGAAATTCTGGGTCATTTTTTTTTATTAATAGTTGTATTAGTGTTTTTCTTTGGTCAAATAAGGTTCCACCTACAAATTCTTTAATATTTTGTGAAACAGGTTTTAATTTAATAAGATTTAATTGGTTAATATAACCTATAAATCTTTGGTATAATTCTTGATTACTGTATATTAATAATTCCTTTATAGTTAAAATATCAATATAAGTCTTAAATTCAATACCTTGAAAATCAGATTCTGAAGGTTTATTTTTTAAAATAGATAATTTTTTATTAATTATAAATTTATCATTAGTACATTCTATTAAGATATCATCTACGATACCCGAAATAATAATCGTTTTTTTATTTACAATATCGTGAAATGCAACTTTAATACCAAATATTTTTTTTTGAAATTCTCTAGATGTTCTACATAAATCAAAGCAATCAAAATTTTTACATGTATCAACTATAGTATAATCTTCGACTATTTTATTTTTAGATATAGTTGTTCTACCTGTTTTGGTTTTATTTTTATCTTCTTTCCAAGGAATAATTATATATGAAATAGGATGAACAAATTCTTTGATTGTTTTAAAAATAGATGTTGGATCACTATCTTCTAATTCGTTACAAAAATCTTTTCCTATTGAAATTAAAAGTAAATCCTTAATATTATTTGTGCCACACGATCTAAAAATACACGAAAGTTCATTATTTATTTTTTGTAACATTGGTATTATATTATCGAAATTATCTATTTTTTTTAAATTTAATTTTTCTTCAATAGAGTTTAACTGTTTATGTAGCATTTCAAGACTATTAATACAATTATTCATATCACTTGCCGAAATAGCGTCAATTGATTTATATTTTTGAACAGCTAAAACAGTCTGTGTTATAATATTTTTGTAAAAACTTATTTTATTTTTACAAATATTTATATTATCATTTTTTTTTTTGTTTTTTCAGTTATTATTTTAATATTTTTCCCCATTTTAAATATATAATATAGCGATTTTTTATTATTATTTTTTTAACTTTTATTAAATATATTGATTTTTTTAAAATAAGTATAATAATTTTGCTAAATACAATAATTAATAAATATAAAAGATATTTAGTAATTATTAATATGGGGATACCAAGTTATTTTTCATATATAATAAAAAATCATAGTAAAATTATAAAAAATCAGGGTAAAATTAATATAGTAGATAATCTTTATTTAGATAGTAATTCAATAATATATGATGCGTTAGCAAAAATAAATTTCACAAATGTTAAAGAGTATGAAAAAGAAATTATAAATTTAGTTATAGATAAGGTTAATTATTATATTTCTTTAATTAAACCATTAAAGAAAGTATTTATAGCTTTTGACGGTGTTGCACCGGTAGCAAAATTAGAACAACAGCGTACAAGAAGATATAAATCTAAAATTGTAGAGGAATTATTAAATAAAAATTCAACATGGGATAGGTCATCTATAACACCGGGGACAAAATTTATGAAAAATCTATGTAAACAGTTAAACAAAGCATATTTAAAAAATAACAATATAATAGTTTCCGGTTCTGACGAAGTTGGTGAAGGGGAACATAAAATTTTTAATTTTATTAGAGAAAATCCAGAAAAACATAAAAATGAAACAACTTTGATATATGGGTTAGATGCAGATTTAATAATGCTTTCTTTATGCAATAGTAATTATTGCAATCAAATATATATTTATAGAGAAACCCCCGAATTTATAAAATCAATTGATTATAATTTTAATCCCAATGAATTATATTGTTTAGACATAAAGGAACTTTCTAATTCAATAATTTATGAAATGACGAATAAGCGTCCAACATTTTCTAGTAAAAACATTTTATATGATTATATATTTATTTGTTTTTTATTAGGCAATGATTTTTTACCACATTTTCCATCATTAAATATTAGAACACATGGTATAAATATATTAATGTCAGCGTATTATAATACCTTGGGAGTTAATAAAAAAAATATTATTAATAATGCGACTATTAAATGGGGGAATTTTAAATTATTAATTAATTGGATAAAAGAAAGTGAAAAAAATAATTTATTGATAGAGTATGAAATAAGAGATAGATTTGAAAAAAAAAACTATAAAAATAACACAATAGAAGATAAACTTAATATTATGCCAATAAAAAAGAGAGATATTGAAAAATATATAGAGCCAACTACGGAGGGATGGGATGATAGATATTATAAATTACTATTTGAAAGTGATGCTACAGCATATTTTATTAAAAAGGTTTGTATAAATTATTTAGAGGGTTTAGAATGGGTATTTAAATATTATACACATGGTTGTTGTGATTGGAGGTGGAAATATAAATATCATTATCCTCCTCTTTTTAAAGATTTAGTAGAATATATTCCTAATTGGGAAACAACAATGGTAGATAAAAATGATAATAAACCATTAGAACCATTAACACAATTATCTTATGTTATTCCAATGCAAAGTTTACATTTAATACCAAAAAAATTGGTATCAAAAATATCTAAAAATATTCCAGATTTTTATAAAGATAATTTTGAAATAAAATGGGCTTTTTGTAAATATTTTTGGGAAGCACATGTAGATTTTACAGAAATAGATATTAATGAGTTTGAAAAAGTATTAATTTAAATATTATTTAAATATAATGAGTGAGTTAAAAGAAAACATGCATGAAATAACAACATTAGAAGAGTTAAATATTTTGATACAAAATAATAAATGTGTAATTTTAAAAGCTAGTGCAGTGTGGTGTAAACCTTGTAAACTTATTGAACCTTTTTTTAATGAGATAATAAGTTGTTTAGATAATGATATTTGTATAATTAAAATAGATTTGGATAAAGCAACGGAGATAAAAAGAAAATTAAGAATACAAGCAGTTCCTTATATGGCAAATTTTTTTAATTCACAGCTAACAGATATAATAAATACATCAAATAAAGATATCATACGAAAATTTATTAATAAAACAGAAGAAAAATATGATATGTTAAAATCGAACTAAAATAAAATTATAATTTTGTATATAATGGATAATTTAGATTTAGATATACAAAATTATAATTTAGATGATATTTTAAATCTATTTAAGGTTTCGCATAATTTCGACGAGGTTGAGTTAAAAAAAGCTTATAAAATGTATTTAATGACTCATCCGGATAAGTCTAATTTAGATCCAAAATTTTTCTATTTTTTTGGGAAAGCTTTTGATATTTTAAATAAAATATATAATTTTAGAAATAGAAAAAAAACAGATACAGAAAATTATGAAGATATTAAAATAAATGAGGAACATGCTATTCTACTAAATAAATTAAATGGGAAAAGTGTAAAAGATTTTAATAATTGGTTTAACAAAATGTTTGAAAAGGCGGGTATCAATGAAAATGAAAACGGTTATGGTGATTGGTTTAAAAACTATGAAGATAAAGAAGTAAACCGTGTATCGATGGGTCAATTTCAAAGTGAATTTGACAAAAAAAAAAGTTCAATGGATTTAATAGTAAGAAATGAGATTAAAGATATTACACATAATGCTGGAAGTTCTTTAGACAATACAGCACCGGAAAGTTATACTTCTGGTATATTTAGTAAGCTTAATTATGAAGATTTAAAAAAAGCACATACCGAAACAGTTGTTCCTGTTTCTAAAGAAGAATTTGATAAAAGAGAGAAATTTAATAACATAGAACAATATAAGAATTATAGAAATTCACAAAATACAAAGGCATTATCATTAGAACAAAGCAAAGAATATTTACACAAAAAAAAAGAAAGAAACAATGAAGAGGATACTGGACGTGTTTTTAATATTTTAAAACAAGATGAAGAATATGAGAAAAAAACAAAAAAATGGTGGGGATATTTAAAACAATTAGAACAATAAAAAATTATAAAATTTTATTATATATATATAATGATAAAATTAATAAAATATGTTAGTTCCTTTATTATTATAGTATCTTTTGGGATATTATATGATAAATATAAATCTAAGTATTTACCAGACGAAGAATTAGCACAAATAGATATGGTAAATAGGCATTTATTGGGTGCAGATGGTTATAATATTAAACGTCCTATATTATGGATTCATTCAGACAATGAATTTAATCAGACAGCATCGACCAATCAAAATCAACCATATATAGAATGTTGTATGGATACAATAATTAAGCATTGTGGGGAAACTTTTAATATTTGTTTAATTGATGATACATCTTTTAAAAAATTAATACCTGACTGGAATATTAATATTAAAGATTTAGCATCACCATTAAAAGAAAAGATCAGATTATTAGCCATTTCAAAGGTTATATATAAATATGGTGGAATGACATTACCAGATACAACAATTGTTTTAAAAGATTTATTAAATACATACAATAATGGTCTGAAAGAAACAGGCTTTTTTGTAGGAAATATTAAAAACAATAGTAATATAAATGATAATAAAACCTGTTATCCTAATAGATATGTAATTGGGGCAACAAAAAATAATAATGAAATAAATAATTATATTAAATTTTTAGAAGTATTAGTATCCAAAGACTATACAAGTGAGAGTGAATTCACTAAAAATGTAGAGAAATATTTATCAAAAGAAATAGTTAATAAAAAAATAAATAGTGTATGTTCGCAAGTATTTGGGAGTAAAAGTTCAAATGGAAAGGCAATTACGATAGACGATTTAATGAGTGATAAAAATATAAATTATCCAATTAAAACAGCGTGTATAATTATACCAAAAGAAGATTTAATAAAAAGGAGACAATATGGGTGGTTTTTAAGATTATCAAAAAAACAAATTTTTGAATGTAATAGTGCAATAGCTAAATTTATTGTGTTTTCCCAAAATCAGTAAATATAGTATAAATTATTTCATAATTAGATTTATCATAAATAATTTTAGAACTAAAAGGAAGATGCAATGATTTACATAATTGTCTTACAACAGTTATAAAATTCTTATAATTCATTTTTCTTTCAATATATATTAATTTTGATTTGTGGTAATATTCTTTTAAAGATTCACAAAATGGTATGATTAAGTTATTATACTGAGCTGTTTTAAAATCAACTTTTGAAAAAGTATATGTATTATTTCTTTTTTTTGCAGTTGTATCAAGAAAAGTAAAAAGTATATCTTTTGAAATTGTTTTTTTAAAAATTTGCGTAGACATTAATATAATATATAATAATATTATTATATTAATTATTAAGTTGATAGTTTATTTTTAAGATCCCAAGTAAAAAAGTATAATTCTATAGTATCTTCGTGTATTGTATAAAATCTAGATATATAAAGCGATATTAATATTATACATTGATATTTTTTTTCTTCATTTATGATATTAGTATATTTAATAAATGTATAATAACAATCTATTATATCAATTACTGAATAACCGGTATTAAATAATTTTTTAATTATTTTAATAGCTGCATAAATATTATTATCGATTAAATATTTTGTATATATTTCTAATTCATTAAAATTAATATTGGTGCATATATTTTTTGCAACCTCTATTGTTATTTTGTTTTGATATAGTTTAAGTTTTTCAAGATAATTAATAAGTATTCTAATTGAATAATTTGAAATTTTTAAAATAAAATCTTCGGCATCATCTGTGATTTCTATATCTTCAGATGTTTTTATTTTTTTTAATATAGTTCTTAAAAGAGATATTTCAATAGGTTTAATTTTAAGAATAGTACATCTAGATTGTATACTTTCAACAACTTTTTGAGTATTATTGCAAGATGCGATAAAAGACACTATATGACTATATTTATCTATACAATTTCTAAAAACTTGTTGGCTTTGTTCGCTTATATTATCAATGTCATCTATAACAATAATTTTTTTTTTACCATTTATAAAACTAGGTGTTTGACAAAAAGTTTTAACTTCATTTCTATAATATGATATACCTTGTTCGTAAAGATTATTTATATATAAAACATTATTATTTGGTATATTATCTAAGTTATAATACTCTCTAATAGTTGCATCTAGTAGCGAACTTTTACCAGAACTTTTATCACCAATAAACATTATGTTTAACGTATCTATATTAATTAATGTTTTAAGAACATCAATGAATTCGCCATCTATTGTAAAGTCTTTATATTTTAGAGGTTTATATTTTTTTAAAAATGTATTATACATATTTATTATTTTAATTTAATATTTAAGTAAAAATAATATTTTCGTTAATAAAGTATTAAAAATGAAATAATGTTAATATAAAATGAGTGATTTTTATTCAGTTTTAGGGATTAATAAAAATGCAAGCCAAGAAGAAATCAAAAAAAGTTATAGAAAAAAATCATTAGAATGTCATCCAGATAGACCAAATGGTAATTCAGACATGTTTAAAAAAATAAATGAAGCATATGAAACATTGGGGGATAAAGAAAAAAGAAAAATGTATGATATGGGAGGACAAAATCCTTTTAGTAGAGGGATGCCGTTTGGTGGTTTTGGTGGTCCGGGCGGTAATCCACATGATGAAATATTTAAAATGTTTTTTGGAGGAGGTCCGGGGCCAGATATGTTTTCTGGAAACAGTTTTTTTGGAGGACCTGGTGGCGTAAGGGTATCAATGAATGGTAATCCGATGGGACAACGTGTACATGTATTTCGTAACGGTAGGCCAGTAAATACAAAACAAAAACCAGGATTAGTTGAAAAAAAGTTAGATATAGATATAAAACAATCTTATTTTGGTGGTAAAGTTCCGATAGAAATAGAAAGAACAATTATTAGTTATAATGAAAAAAGACAAGAAAAAGAAACCATTTATATAGATATTCCAATGGGAATAGATTCTAATGAAAAGGTAATATTAAAAAATAAAGGAAATGTTGTAAATGATGAGAGAGGTGATGTTAGAATAACATTTAATGTAATTAATAAAACTGATTTTAAGAGAGAGGGGCTCAATTTAATCTATGAAAAAGAGATATCTTTAAAAGAATCGTTGATAGGATTCGCCTTTTCAATAAAACATATATCTGGAAAAGATTATACAATTAATAACAATACTGGAAAGGTTGTGACAAATTCACATGTAAATATTATTAAAAATATGGGAATGAGGAGGGGACAACAACATCCAGCGAGCCCTATTATAGGCGATTTGCTTATTAAATTTAAAATTGTATATCCAGAAATAATTACAGAAGAACAACGAAAAGTTATAAGTGAAATATTATAATATGATTGATAATACTATAGATACAATAGAAATTATTAAGATACAAGTAATTAAAATAATTAAAATTATTTTCTTTTTACAACAAATATAGTTGTAATTTGTTTCGTCATTATTAATACCCGTTCCTTGTAAAATGGTTTTTAATTCCAAATCTTTTTTGTTCATATCAAAACAACCGTTAAAATGAGTTGGAAGTATTGTTGTAGATTTATAATTTTTTTGTAAAGAAAATATATTTCCAGAAATATCATATTTTTGATGCATTTTTTTTAAATAATTTTTATAAGTTCGTTTATTCCTATTATCCAATGAGCTAAAAGGGTCTGTTATTAAATAAGTAAGTGTATTTTTAAGTTCTGGACGCGGTAGTTGTTTATAAAAAAAACACGAATTACAAAACCATCTTTGTCTTCTTTTTTCAGCATATTCTGTTTCATCTGCCAAAAGTTGATCAATAATACCAAAAGAAGATTGTAATAATTGATATTTTTCAAAACCATAATTTTTTTCATAATATTCTTGATCTATCAATTGTTTCATTTTAATAATTTCCGGTGAATTTTCTTTTGCTCCGTTTAAAATTAACTGATTATGTTTTTGCTTATACATTTTAATTTGGTTTATTCTATCTCTAATAAATCCAACATAATGAGAACGTAGACCGTTTATTTTTTTTATAACTGCAAAAATATTTATATTATAGGCAATTTTATATCTATGGCGTATTTTTTTTGGAACAATAAATTGGTTAGTTTCTTTAATATCTTTAATATTTGTTTCAAGTGAGTCAATTGTTTCTTGTAGTTTTTTAAAAAAAGCTGAATCTTGTTTTTTTTCTTTAAAATTTTCCATATCTGTAAATAATAATAAATTACCAGAAGTAAATTCGCAAATTGATTGAAGTTTATCGTATTTATGTGCAGAAGTTTTATGTGCTTCACTTTGAGCATCTAATTTCAAATATGTTATTACTGCAAGTAAAAATGAAATTCCAGCATTAATCGCAGATATTAGTGTTCCACCCCACTCGTATTGTTCAAAAGCAGTAGCCATAACTGATGCAGTAGCTGATGAAAAAATAGAAGGAAACATTAAGACATTTAGTTTTTGTTGGCAATAACTTTCGGCTTCCATATAAATAAGTTTTTGTCCTTTTACATAACTAGCTAATATGTCCATTGCAGAAGAGAAATACTCATTATCATTATAGTATATATTTTTAAGTTGATCATTTATTTCTTTATACGACACTTTTTTATTTGAAAAAGAAATTAATCCATCTTTATCAATAATTTCTATTTTACCACCACCAAACACATGGTTTCTACTATTGTCGTAGTCATAACTACCAGGATTATTATTTGATATATTTAAACCCATGGCATTACTACAATCGCTCTCGCATTTTTTAGATATATTATTATTAATATCTTGATATGATAATTTTAAATTTTTATTTAGATAAAGATTATTCATTTATAAATTTATATATTTCTGTTTAAATATATAAATTTGTTTAAATATTATGATATTCTTTTATTTTCAATATCACTTGATACAACATAAATAGAGTTTTCAGTTATAATAATATATTCACTTTCAACCTTGTAGATTTTTTTAACAGGGCTAGTATATTCATCTTCGCTTTTAACTAAAAGTTTTTCACCATTTTCTCTGATACCAATTAAAACATTTTTATCACACGAATCTGTCCAATAATCTAACATTATAGGCTTATCTTCAACAATAGATAGCTTTGATACATGTTGAAGTGTTTGAGTTGACGGTAATTTATAACTATTGGTTTCTTGTTGTTCTTCGGTCATTTATAAAGATGTTTTTAAACAAAGCTTTAAATACTTATAACTTAAAAATAAAATAATATTAATTATTAATGGACAATTCAAATATTATAGAAAATTATAATAAAACATATAATTTTAATAAAGATGAAGTACTCAAAAAGTATCTAGAAATAGCTATAGAATATCTGAAATTATGTTCTAATAATTTAATAGTTATAGATAAATCTTATTATAAATTTATAGTAAATAGAGGATTGCAAACTATTTTTCATTGTTTTAATATAATATTTTTATACTCAAAAAACTTAAATATAGTAGAAAAAAGCTGTAAAGCTGCAATTTGTTATTATGTTGAATTTATGGGACAAATTGGTGAAGATAGTAATAGTTATCTCCAATTAAATTCTAAAGATGCAACACTATTTGTTTATAAAAAAATATTATTTGATATAAACGAAAATTATAGAAAAGATTTTAAATTAAATAATGAAGAAACTATATTTTTAAATGACATTTCAACCGACCTAAATTTTATAAATTGTTTTTTAAATAATTGTTTAACATTTAATAGTGATAATATAAATAAAAAAAATCTCGAAATGATGATTCGATATTCTATAAAATGTATAGAAACCTTTTTAAAATATAATAATTCTAAAACTAAAATAGACACCCTGTATTATTTTACGAATAATATTTTAAAACATACAAATGATATTAAAAATTATACTTCAATATGCGAAAATTTTATAAAAAAACTAAATAAAAATACATTATCAAAAAACACAATAAATATAAAATTAGAAGAAATAAATAATATTGATTTAAACAATACTAAACCAAATAAATTAGTCAATTGGTTTTTTAAATAAAACACATTAATTATTTATTTAGTTACAATTATATTTTTCTTCCAGACTTTTTTTTTCTTTTCTTTTTTAGAACCTGTTTGTTCTTTAATTATGAAGTCAGGGTAATTATCTATAAGTATAGTTTTAATAAATGTATAGACCTTATTAAGAATATATTCGCTACATTTACCGACAATTAAAATACTACCTGTTCTAAAAATCATAAAAGATATTTCACTGCATGTTCTAGTTACATTTTTATTTTTTTTATTATAACATTTTTCACCACACTGACATATACCTATATTATTTGTATTTTTTTCGTTATAATAAAATTTACACTGTATTCCGGGATAAGAGCATGGATCATAAAGAACATGTAAATTATGGTTAAATTTTATGAATCTGGATAATTTTTCTCTATCAATAAAATAATTACACGAAAAATTAGAATTTATAAGAACTGTTTTTATTTCTGAAGGTGCATATATTAATTTTTCATTTACAAAAGGTGATAAAATTTCAATCACTTTATTTAAAACTTTATAAAGAGCTTTATTATTTTTAATTCCAGGTAATTCTAATTTTCCAGTATTAAATATTTTAACGTGATATTCTTTAAAAATATTTGTATCATCTTTCAATCGTAATATAAGGACAAAACAATTGTAAAATGCACCCTTTTTTTTTGTTCTATAACTTATTAAATCCTTTTTACACAAACCGATATTTATTTTCCTTACATCTTTAAATTTAATTTTTCTAGCATCAGGATTATCAATACAGTGAATTTTATCTACAGAAATCAAATTATCACAATCATTAATTTTTTTTTCAAGTTCTACGATTTCTTCTTTATTTAAGCTGTTAACCTTCATCTGGATTTTCAAAATACCTTCCTTATGTTCGTGATATTTTATCATAGGGAGTTTCCAAAATGTATCATTTAAATCAATTGTTTCATTTAAATGTGCAATCTTTGTTTGTGTGGAAATATAAATATCGCTACATTTAGGAATAAAACTATTAGTATTATTAATTATTTTTTTTGGAGATTCAATATTTGAACTAGTATTTGTAGTATTGTTATGAAGTGGCATGTTTAAATCTATATTATCATTTTCTATAAAGTTTTCCCAGTCTTGATCAACAGAATCCATCAATATTTAAATATACATTATTTCTTTAAATATATTTCAATTTATTCTCATGCTATATATAAATAATGGAAAAGTATGGAAATTCTCCCATGAGTTATGTAAATAGTAAATTAAAGAAACAAAAATGTAAAAACATTAATTACATAATAGAAAAAGAGTATTCTTTAAAAAAATCATTATTTGACCCTACAAAAAATATAAATAACACATTTTTAGAAAATTTAGAAAAAAGAATGGCAATATATTACAATGAATTATGTAAATCTAAAAATTTAAGAACAATGAAATTCAATAATGTATTATCATCTGAATTATAATTTTTAATTATAAATTTACAAGTAGCTACAAATTCATCAGAATTTATATATTTTTCTTTATCTAATAAATATTGGATAAATTGTTTTATACAATCCTTTATACTTATTTTATATTTTCTACAAATGTTTTGAATTTTTTCTTTACATATGCCACTGTTAATATTATAAAATGTTTCTATTAATTCTTCCCAAACAGATTCTGTAATAATATTAATATTAAAATCATTTTTGATATTTTGGTTTGTTTGTATATAATTAACCATGCTTCTAATATCAGAGTTAAATAATTTTTGAATAGATATTAAATTTTCTTGAGATATTTTTATATTTTCAGTTGAAATAATATTATTAAGGTAATTAAGTATTTGTTTTTCTGGTAAATTACAAAAATGAAGTTTAACAAACTCATTTTGAAGAGACTTGTCAATTCTACTAATATAATTACAAATTAAACAAAATCTTACATTTGTATTATAGTTTTGTATCAAGTCTCTAAGAGCCGTTTGTGCATTTTTAGTCATATAGTCAGCTTCATCTAATATAACAAACTTTGTACCTTTACCAAAAAGGCTTTTTGTATTTACGAATTGGTAAATTTGGTTTCTAATAATGTCAATTCCTCTATCATCACTTGCATTTAAATGAATAACCATTCCTTTATTTTCTTGTTTATATTTTTTTTCATATTTCTTAATTAAATTTATAATAGTTGTTGTTTTACCTGTTCCCGGTGGTCCATAAAATAATAGATTAGGAAAGTAATTTTTGTCTATAATACCATTCAGTATTCTTCTATTAACCGAATCTAATACAATTTTATCAAAAGTCTGTGGTCTATATTTTTCAATCCACGGATTATTATTCATATTGTTTACATAATAATTAATTTTTATATAAAAATAAAAATTGATTATAAATAAAAATGTCATTATTAATGAAAAATACTGACATGAGTGACGGATATTTATCTATTATTTTAGGATGTATGTATTCTGGAAAAACATCCAAATTAATATCAATCCATAAACATAATCAAATAGCAGAGATATCTACTTGTGTAGTTAATTATATTGATGATAATAGGTATGATGATGTTTTAATGTCTACGCACGATGGTAGAAAAATACCGTGTATAAAGGCGAAAAAAATTTATGATATATTTGAAAAAGATAAGAATTTATTAGAAAATACTAAATGTTTTATTATTAACGAAGGACAATTTTTCGAAGATTTATATGATGTTGTAAATTTATTAGTAAATAAACATAAAAAAATTGTCTATGTAGGAGGGTTAGATGGTGATTTTAAAATGAAGAAATTTGGACAAATATTAGATTTAATACCTCTATCAGATAAAGTAGAGAAGCTAACAGCTATTTGTAGTTTATGTAAGAATACAGCATCTTTTACCAAAAGGATTATAAAAAATGAATCTCAAATTTTAATTGGTTCATCAGATATGTATATACCAGTTTGTAGAAAATGTCATTTATCTTAAAAGGTATTTAAAAAGTATTTAAACCAAATTTTTTTAATAACTTTTATAATGGTTAAAAAAAACAATAAAATAGCAATAGAAAATAAGCCTCTACCAAAAAAAAGAGGAAGAAAACCCAAAGGTGGAAAAATAATAAATAATATTATTAATAATAAAGTACCAAATCTAGATACAAAAAATAATATTATATTACATTTAAAACATTTATCAGATTCAAATATTAATAAAAACAATGAAAAAACATATGAATACTTAAATTTAAATAGCAATACAACAAATTATCATGATATAGAAACAAATAATAAAAAAACAAATAGACACCCCCAAAGAAATCTTTTATTTGAAAAAATAAAACAATTAAGATTTGCTTTTCATAATAACGATAGTGATAAAAGATCAGCGTGTTTTTGGTGCACTTATCCATTTGATAATCCACCCATATATATACCAAAAAATCAAAAAAACAATGTAACAGAAGTTTATGGGTGTTTTTGTAGTCCAGAATGTGCTGTTGCTTATTTAAAAAAGGAACAACTAGATACATCTGTGTTATGGGAGAGATATGCTTTATTAAATAATATTTATTCAAAAATATATAATTATACAACTAATATTAAACCTGCTCCTAATCCATTATATACTTTAGATAAATTTTATGGTAATATGAATATTGATGAATATAGACAACTTTTAAATAAACAATATTTGTTAATAGTTGTTGATAAACCATTAACTAAGACAATGCCTGAATTATACGATGATAATAATGATATACCTAATATATACAATAATTTACTTGAAAATAATAAGGATCCGAATGCAATAAGATTAGGGAAACAAACGTCAATGTCCTCTGTTAAAAAAATATTTTAACCTTTTTTTATATTTTCTGTTATTGTTTTATTTGTTAAGCCATCAATAAATTTCTCTTGAATATTTTTATTATCTAAGTTATCTTTTTCTTCCTTTGAATTATCCATAAAATTTCTAATTTCTTGAAATATTTTTTGATTAGTTGATTTATTATCAACAATATTTTTTTCTTTAAAACCTAAATAATTTTTAATAACTTTTTGAAAATCACCATTTTCTTCCTTTAATTTTAAGTATGCTGTATCTCTATCATAATTGGTTTGTCTCATAACAATAGTTATTAACTCGTTTTCGTTATGTCTGCGTATGATTTTTTTATAATCACCGTTATGTATTCTCAATGCTTCAACAGCATTTTTTGGATGCATTCGTGTTTTAAAACAAATATATTTAATTATATTTTTATGTTCGTCTGTCCAATGTTCATTTTCATTTTCTTTTATAAAGTTTTCAACAATAGTATTTGTTAGTAAATTACTTGGAATATTTTTATTTTTAACAACGTTATCATTAACTTCGTTTGTATCTTGTTCGTTGGCTGGTTCATTTAAAGTTTTAATTACTTTATTTTCCATATAATTATATTCTTTAAAATATGTTTATATAATTTAATTAATAGTTAAATTTTTTTAGAATTATATTATATTATGATACTTACACAATTATGTACCCCAGCATTAATTTATATTATTTTTTCTGTTACCCAAATTATTATTGATACATTTAAAGGACATTATAATATTGCATTTATTAAATTTTGGATTTCTATTGTATTTACAATATTATTAAACTTTTTATGTCAAAAAGGTTTAGGAATTATTTCATGGTTTATTGTATTTTTGCCATTTATTTTAATGACAGCGATTGTTAGTATTTTATTAGTAATGTTTGGTTTAGATCCTTTAACTGGTAAAAAATTAACTTCGAAAGAAGTAGAACATGACCCGAGTTTATTAAAGGAACATAAAAATAAAAGAAATGATTTGAGATTTTCTCCTTATTATTTAGATTTGGAAAGAAAAAGAAATAAAAAACAGGTTGAATATTCAAATGATTTATTAAAACAGGAAAATATAGATATGGAAGATTATTTAATTTATAAAAAGGTAAGAAATAAGATTATAAAAGATAGAATAAATCAAAGAAATGGAAATAATAATAAAAGAGATGGAGGGAATAATGTTCCAAAACCATATGATCCTCCAGAAAATTCAGAGTTATGTATTAAAAGAAGAAATAAACCAAGAGGGTGTCCATGTTATTTAGGAGAACAATGTTTATCAGGTAATTGTGATAATAATTATAATGTTTGTATTAAAAGAAACAAAGTTAGAAATTCACAGGATAATTCCCCAAATGCTATAAACGATATCGAACAACAACAAGCTGAAAAAATAGAAAAAGAAAGAAAAAAAAATGATTGCATAGGTAAAGGTAGTAATTATAACTGGGACGGAGTTAACTGTACTGTAAACATATGATGAAAATATCAAATTATAATAATATATAAACTATTTAAATATTATATATATATTTAAGTAATAATGTTTAATATATTGTTAAATACCATAGGATATTTATTAATTCCCGGTGTTATTTTAGCTAGTTCGGTAGGCGTTTGTTATTGTATTAATCCAAATAAGACAAGGGAGTTTATAGCAAATGAAAGTTGGAAAGCAACTAGATTTTATATTTGGAGTTGTGATGAATTAAAAAAAATAACTTCGAGTGATAATGATGGTTATGAAGCCGATAAAGAGTATCCAGAATTTGATATTGAATATAATGAGTTGTTATTTATGGATAATAAAAATAATGTTTGCATAACTGATACTTCAAACTCAGAAACTCTAACGAATATTTTAAAATTAAAACCAAATCCATTATTTTTAGAAAAAAAAAATAAACAGGGCCAACATTATAAAAGAATTAAAATTGATACTGAGAAAGATTTATATAATTATAATTTTGTACAATTGAAAGAGAACCCATTTATCCATGTAGAATATATAGATAAAGAAAGAACATTTAATTTACATGATAAATTAAAGCCTTTTTATATAGAAGGTAATGTGTTATTTGATGATAATTTTGTTAAATTTTTTTTAAAATATTTTTTTGATACGGAACCATCGGTTTCATATATAATTAAAATATTCGATAAAGATGTAAATGTTATCGAACTTAAAAAAAATGATTATATTATAATAACAAATACAGATACAAATAATCTATTTGATATTAAGAGAAATAAGGGAGATAATTATGGGACATTCACAGATAGCGAAAGTGATGGTTCTAATTCACCTAATAATATAATAATATAAATATAAATAAAAGATATAAAAAATTGATTATCTTAATAAAGTATAAATGGAATCATTAAATATGAGTGATACACAACTTGTAGAACACAAGAAAAATTCTTTGAGTGATAAATGGGTTTTATATGCACATTTACCACATGATACAGATTGGTCAATGGCAAGTTATAAAATTATAAATGAGGTTAATACAGTTGATGAGATCATTGCACTTTTTAATGCAATTCCAGATAAGTTAGTTAAAAATTGTATGTTATTTATTATGCGTAAAGGCATTATGCCTCGTTGGGAGGATGAAAAAAATAAAAATGGTGGATGCTTTTCATTTAAAATTCCAAATAAAAGCGTTACAACTGTATGGAAGAATATGAGCTATTGTTTGGTAGGCGAGACACTATGTAAAAAAATAGAAAATTCTAATATTATAAATGGGATAACTATATCGCCAAAACGTGCATTTTGTATTATTAAAGTATGGTTAACTAATTGTAACCATCAGTCGCCATATATTTTGAATGAAATACCTGAATTAGTTTCACATGGATGTATATTTAAGAAACATAATCCAGAATATTAATTTTTAAGCTGGGGTAGTGGTGCTAAACACAGTTTAATAGTTCCCAAAGAAGCGACAGAATATTTAACAACAAGTGGTAGATCATTTTCAAGGTATATTTCAATAGTATTGCAGAGATTTGTGCATTTAATAAAATACCCTAAATTTTTTAATGAAAATTCACCTTGGATAATTTTACTTGCTTCTGGATTTTTAATAAATTCGGTAGATGAATCACATTCACCTCGTTTTATTTCCCCCTCCGCAAATGGTCCACTACACTTAAATATTAATTCATTTCCTACAGATTTAATTTCTAATCTATCACTAATATTTGAAAGATCTCTTATGATTTTTTGGAAATCAGTTGATGGAAATGTAATAATAGATGAAAAATCAACTTTTGGTAGGACCATCTCAGCTTCTTCGGGTTCAATTAATTTTAGTTTTTGATCTTTTGTTTGATTAATATCACCATTTTCAAACCGAAGTCCTAATCTTTCAACGATACCATCACTATAATTCGATTCGTCAATATATATGGTTAGTGTATCATCATTGTCGATAGTATTTATAAGTTTAAATAAATGTAACATATTAACACCTATGACAATGTTAGGATATTTACAATAATAAGATTCGAATTTTTCAGCATCTAAAAATAGATGAACTAATGTAGTGTGGGATTTATCCATATTTACAATTCTTATACCGTCTGGTTTAAATGTAATATTTGTTTCTAATAATATATCTTTTAGAGCTGTCATTAATGTTCTAAAGGGTGATATCTGGACCGTTTTAATTTCTAACACATTATTATTGCTTTTTTTAGACATAATATTAAATATAATTGTATTAATAATCTTTAAATACTTATGTTAAGTTTTAATAGTTGAGTTTTTATTATTAATAATTTATTTAAATGGGTCATTATAGTATATTTACTAATGAGATTTATATACAACTTTTTTTTGAAAACATTTAAAAATAAAAGTCTAAACATTAAAAAAAATATTAAACAAAAAAGTGTTAAAAAAGTAAATATTAATAAAAATGTAGAAAAAAAACCAGATCAATATTATGATGCTTTAAAAACAAAATTAACAAATCCTAAAGAAAAAAATATAGTTTTTTTAAAAAATATTGGTAATGGCGCCCATTCAAATGTTTTTAAAACAATAGATGCTAGTAATAATTTATATGTTTGTAAAAAAATTAGAAAATGTTTTAAAAATCACGCTTTAAAAGAAATAATTATATTAAATAATTTAAAAAATAACGATTATTTTCCAAACTATAGATTTTATATTGAAAATAATAAATACATAGAAATATATACTGATTATGATGATGCAATTGATTTATTTGAATATATTAATGATTTAATAACCAATGATAAATTGGATGATAAAATCAGAAAAGAGGTTTTTTTAAAGATGACGAGGGCTGTAATGGAACTTCATTTACAAGGATTTAATCATCTTGATATAAAAATGGAAAATTTTATAATTTTAGATAAAACAAGAGAAATAAAACTTATTGATTTTGAAATGTCCAATAAACATACTGAAGAACTTAGAAGTATATCAAGATTAGTTGGAACTTCTGGATATTCTCCCATTGAAACATATAAAAGAGAGTACAATTACAAAACAGATATATGGTCATTGGGTATATGTTTATGGATATTACTAACAGGTAATATGCCATTTAATCATAAAAATTTACCATTTAACAATAGTAAATCTTTAGATGAATTATTTTTTTCTATTTTACCTAGTCATATTGAAAAGAAAAATTTAGATAAAGACGCTTTAGATTTAATTCTTAAAATATTAGTTATAGATGTAAATAAAAGAATCGATTTAAATGATATTATTCTACATAAATGGTTTAATAAGTAATTTTATAGATAATATAAAATGGATAATATTAAACTAGACGCACAAAAAACAATGAATGACTTATTTAATAAATATAATAAACTTGAACTATATAATAAAATAAACTATTATATTAAAAAAGAGTTGCCAGAGAGATTAGAATTATATATTAAAAAAGAAGAAAGAAAGCAACAAATAGAAGAAGAAATAGATTACTACATTACTGATTTTTTAATTAACAGAAGTGAAAAATATGTTTATATATCTAGATCTGAAATATATATTAAATATGATGGTAAAAATTTTCAAATAGAAAATGAAAGCAATATCATACACACCGTTTTACAGGATATATCGGAGAAAAAAAACTTAATACATTGGAAACATAAAATTAAAAACCTTATTATAAAAAGAATAAAAGATACTTGTTTTTTTTCTGTTATACCTGAATCTAATACAATTCAAAAAATTTTATCGTTTTTTACAACCACACTATTTCCAAATAAAGAATTATCTAAATATTTTTTAACAATTTTAGGTGATAATATTTTAAAAAAAAACACTAATATATTACATATTTTAGATAGTAAAAGTAAAAAATTAATACAAGATTTAGAGTTTAGAATATGTGATTATTTTAAAAATGTTTATCATTGTAATAATTCATTTAAATTTGCATGGAATAATTATGATTATGAAATATGTAGAATTGTCACATTTTCTCCGTTGGTAGAGAAACAAGATATATGGATAAATTTTATAAAACAAAATTTTTTAAATATTATTTCTGTATCTGTTTATTATTCAAAAAGATACACTTCTTCAGAAAATTTTATAAATACAATACCATCAAATATTATTAAAAATAAAATAAATTTTTTAAAGGATAAAAATTCTGAAAATATAATAGATATATTTATTGACAATACCAATATAGTAAATAGTGAAAACAGTTTAATCTCTCTAAAAGAGATACATTATTTATGGAAAATTTTTCTAAATAATAATGAATTACCATATATCATATTTTTATCAAAGGCAACCAATGTATTAAAAAATAAATTTGAATTTAAAAATAACAAATTTTTAAATATTAAAAGTCATTATCTTGAAAAAATAAAAATATTAGAAAAATTTTGGAAAGATTTTATTGTTAAAGAGAATGATGAGGAAATAGAAGTTAGTGAATTATGTGATATTTACAACCAGTGGATAAAGTCAAATAATGAATATAATGAATTAAACTATTTTCTAGATGAAGAATTTTTTACCCGTTACATTTCAGATTTTTATGAAATAGAAATAAAAGGAAAAAATATAGAAAATATGACATGTTCTTTATGGAATAAAAAATTAGAAACAAATAATATTTTAAAAGATTTAAAAATAAAATATAAATTTTCTCAAAACTTGTATGAAAGCAGTGTTGATTCTATTTATATAGATTATTGTAATACTTGTTCTAATAAAGAATATAATTATAAGGTTGTTTCAAAAGGATGGTTTACAAAATATATAAATCAAGTAATACCTGAAAAATATATTATAAAAAATAGAATATTAAATAATTATTGGAGAGATTAACGTCTCTTCTTTCTAGATTTTTTGGCTGTTTTTTTAACAAATCCAAATTTACCTTTCTTAGTAAAGTAACCCTTGTTTGTTAATCTTTTTAACATATTTTTAGAACTTTTGGCTTTTGATACAATTCTTCCGCGTTTGTTCATTTTTAACTTATCTTTAGTAAGATTTCCTTCTGTTTTGTATGCAGTTCCATGCCATACCTGAGCACGTGAACCTTTTAAGATTTCATATTTTCTTCCCTTAATATGATATTTGCCATCAGAACTTTTGCTAACTCTTTTAACCATTATATAATAAAGATAGAAAAAAAGTTAATTGGAATAAATTGCTAAATAATGGTATATTTATATTTATTAAATTGAAAACATTTAAAAACAATAATGTATCTATACTTTACATTTTAGATATGGCAGACGAAGAAACAAAATTGGCTTCAGTCTACAAAGTTAAAAAACAACGCGAACATATATTAGATGCCCCCGATACATATGTTGGGGGAGTTGAAAAAGATAATATTGAAGATTGGATTTTAGATGGAGATAAAATGAAAAGAAATAAATTTGATTTTATACCTGGGTTATATAAATGTTTCGATGAAGCAATTGTAAATTGTAGAGATCATTTTATTAGACAGAATCAAAAAAAAAATGATGGCGAAGATGTTTTACTAGTTACAAATATTGAAGTTAATGTTAATAAAGAAACAGGAGTTATAACTTTTATAAATGATGGTGACGGTATTGATGTTGCTAAACATCCCGAACACAACGTTTATTGTGCCGAATTAATATTTGCAAACTTAATGTCTTCTAAAAATTATGATAAAAATAAAAAAAAAATCACAGGGGGGAAAAATGGATTTGGGGTTAAACTTATATTTATTTATTCGGAATGGGGAAAAGTTGAAACAATTGATCATCGTCGTAAATTAAAATATGTTCAAGAATATACAGATAATCTTTCAAAAATTCATCCTCCAAAAATCACGAAGTCTGGGAAACAGAAACCATATACTAAAGTATCTTTTAAATTGGATTTTAAAAGATTTGGTATAGAAAATATAGATGATGATATATTTAATATTTTAAAAAAGAGAACTTATGATATTGCAGCTGTTACCGATAAAACAGTAAAAGTGAAATTTAATAATGAAGATGTTCCAGTTAGGACATTTGAAGATTACATTAGTTTATACATTGGTAAAAAAGGTGAGGTAAATAGAATATTTGAAACGAAAGATAGATGGGAATATGGAATTTGTAATACAACAACAGGTGAGTTTAACCAGGTTTCATTTGTAAATGGTGTTTATACGGCTAAAGGGGGCAAACACGTTGATTATCTAATGTCACAAATATTGAGGAAGATATCCGCTTATATTGAAAAGAAGAAGAAGATTAAGGTAACCCCAGCTTCTATTAAAGAGCAATTAATGTTATTTCTAAACGTGTCTATTGAAAACCCAGCCTTTGATAGCCAGACAAAAAATTATCTTAATACTCCCTCTTCTAGATTTGGTTCTAAATGTGAAGTTAGTGATAAATTCATAGAAAATATTGTTAAAAAACTAGGCGTTATGGATGCAGCTATTAGTTTAACACAAGTTAAGGAGAATAAGAAATCTTCAGCTGAAACAGATGGGAGTCAAGTTAAAACTTTACGAGGAATACCAAAATTAATTGATGCAAATTATGCAGGAACTAGTAAATCGAAGGACTGCACTTTAATTCTTTGCGAAGGAGATTCAGCTAAAGCTGGTATTGTTTCGGGTTTATCTAAGGATGACCGCAATACATATGGTGTATTTCCTCTAAAAGGGAAACTATTAAATGCGTCAGATATGAGTTCTGCTAAGTTAAATCAAAATAAAGAGGTTGCAGATATAAAAAAAATACTTGGTTTAAAATCAGACTATAAATATACATGTATTGATGATGTTCATAAACAATTAAGATATTCCAGTATTATGTTTATGACAGATCAGGATTTAGATGGTTCTCATATTAAGGGGTTGTGTATTAATTTATTCCATGCTCAGTGGCCAGAGTTAATGAAAATTAATTCTTTCTTAGGTTTTATGAACACACCAATTATTAAAGCAAAAAAAGGTAAAAATGAATCGAGCTTTTATACAGAACAAGAATATGAAGAATGGAAAAAGGATAATAATGATGGTAAGGGATGGGTTATTAAATATTTTAAAGGTTTAGGCACATCAACTGCTAAAGAATTTAAACAATATTTTAAAGATAAGAAATCTATAGAATTTGAATATTCGGGCGATGAATGTAAAGATGCAATTGATTTGGCTTTTAATAAAAAGAGAGCCGATGATCGAAAAGATTGGCTTTGCAAGTATGATAAAGATAAAATCGTAGATATTAAAAGTGGAAGTATATCTTTTAAACGATTTACAGATGAAGAGATGATTCACTTTTCAAAATATGACTGTGAAAGGTCAATTCCAAATCTAATGGATGGTTTAAAAATAGCAAGTAGGAAAGTATTATTTTCAGCTTTTAAAAGAAATTTAACTAAAGAAGTAAAGGTTGCACAGTTTT
>Ga0187217_1000058_pt1 | contig 37232 bp, 29 predicted proteins | sample 15SPOviralmetaG_FD_130165 | JGI IMG/M metagenome (GOLD analysis project Ga0187217, IMG submission 130165) | Marine viral communities from the oligotrophic San Pedro Time Series (SPOT) site, San Pedro Channel, CA, USA - 15 SPOT_SRF_2010-09-15... | ecosystem: Environmental > Aquatic > Marine >... | reverse complement strand
TTACTGTGGAAACAGCATAGTAGATTTCTACGCTACTAATAAAATAGAAGAATTCAGTGTTAATTGGGGAACTAATCTTGTTCAATTAACAGAAGCCCCAGTAGTGTCAATAGTATCTGTAGAGGAGAGAACTGATTTTTCTTCAAGCTATACTACTGTTCCCGCTACTGAGTACTACGTAGATTCAAGTACAGACAGTATTTACAGAGTAACTACTTCTGGTGGAAAGAAGTTGTGGCCTACAGGCCCTGCAAGCGTAAAAGTTACTTATAAAGCCGGATACGCAGAGTGTCCCGCAGACTTACAATTAGCAGTTATTGATTTGATTACTTACTATATGAAAGACGAGCACAAAGCTCGCCAGACTATAGCAGGTGCAAGCATCCAAAATAGTGCTTCTTCAAGTCAGAGAAACAACGTAGCGTTTCCTGACCATATTAAGCGTGTTCTGGACCTGTATAAGAACTTTTAATGGCAAAAAGTAATCTAACAACTTTTATAGAACGCTTAGATGCAGAATTAAGTAGATACTCTGATTATAGAAAGGAGTTAAATAGAGCCCCTCATACTTTTGTATTTCACAAAAGAACTTTGCTAAATGAGACTCTTATACAGTTAAGCAAGGGTCAGGGTATGACCTTAAACAGTGCAGATAAAGAACACATAAAAAGTTTGGTAGATATAGCAGCCGCAGAGTTGCACAGTCAGTTGGAAGGTATAGCAGGACATAGTCTAAAAAGACCTGGAGGTAAAACTACAGTAGTTTTTGATGCACATACGGATGTTCCTGTACCTACCCACTTGGATGCGGTTCTTCCTTATCCTGCGTTCACAAGAGTAAAGTTTGCCTATAGACAGGTAATGAATAAATACTTTACAGATATGCAAGACTACTTTAGAAATCATAAAGACTTAGATACTATAAAAACTAAGTCAGGTGCTGAAAAATCATCTATAATGCACTTTTTTGATGCGGGACACGATAAAAATGCAGGAGTATTTGAAAGATTCTTAGATACTAAAACTGCTTCTATTATGTCCTCTATGAATACTAAAGGCGAGACTGCCTCGGAAGCGGAAAGAAAGAAAGTACTAGATGCAATGAACAAAGCTCTAGGGGTTAATTTAGAAATACAAAAAATTGATGACTTAGATACTATTATTATAAAGATAGAGTCGTCAAGTTCAAATAGATCAAGAGGCGCTAAACAAGGTTTGCGTAGTAAAGATTTAAGAAAAAAGATAAAGAAGTATTTAGCAGAAGCAGACCTAGAGAACGTACAAGGCTCAGATTCCTTAAAAACAAAGAAAATTAAGGAAACAAGAAAAGCAGTATTGGACCCTTTTAAAAAAGTAAAAGGAGCTACAGTAAGTGCGAAAAATACAAAAAGTAAAAAGTCTAGTAAGCAACCTGCCAAAAAAACAGTAAAGCCTACTATAGGCAATAAAACAACTAAACTAGTAGGAACAGCGGCGGTAGCAACAAAGACTAGAAATAGAAGAAGAAAAAAGGCCCAAAGTAGTGGTCCTAGTATGCTTCAAATTATAGCGATGATGAACAAGCAGTTGCCTGCAACCGTTAGAAAAAATATGAGAAGCCCTGCACTTGAGAATAGAACAGGAAGATTTGCATCTAGCGTACAGTTGACTGATGTAAGTAAAACTCCTAAAGGATTTCCTAGTATTGGATATACTTATCAAAGGAACCCTTATCAAGTGTTTGAAGATGGAGCAGGTTCTTCACCCTGGGCAAATGGGGATAGAGATCCTCGAGAACTAATTGACAGATCTATACGAGAATTAGCGGCACAGTTCGCAATCGGAAGATTCTATACTAGGAGAGTATAATGGGAACAAGAGCATTCACGACACGAAGACTAGGTATTGTTAATGCACTTGTCGACCAGTTAAAAAATATAAACGGGGCAGGAGCATTTCTATCTGATGTAAATGAAAATGTTTCTCCTCGACTAAAATTTTGGGATGAGGTGGAGGAGTTTCCTGCAATTCACCTAAATGCTGGCTCGGAGACACGAGAGTACCAAGCCGGAGGTTATAAAGACAGATTCCTTTCTATTACGCTAAGATGCTATGTCCAAGCGGAAGATTCTGTAGAAGCTTTGGATGAGCTACTGGAAGACGTTGAAACCGTATTAGAGGATAACTCTCGATTACCGTATTTAGATCGTACTCAAACGACTCAATACACACAACAAATCACAATAGTCAGTGTAGATACTGACGAAGGTGTACTTGAACCTTTAGGAGTCGGTGAGATTCTTATAGAGGTTCGATACTAGAAAATGCAGGCACGAGCAAACGTTCACGTCCTAGCCTTTTCAAGATAACATAGGAGATTAACTATGGCTGATCAATTATATTTTAGCAGAGATACCAAAGTCTTTATCGAGATAGGTTCCTCAATTTGGGAGTTACCTGTTCTTGATGGATTTTCATTCTCACAAGCAACAAACGCGTCAGAGGTAACTCTGTCCGAAATGTCAGGTACAGGCGGTTCAAGCCGTCGTGGACGACGAATGTTTACTGACTCATTCGCACCTGCAGAGTGGAGTTTCTCTACTTACATGCGTCCTTTTACCTCAACAGGTACAGGAGCTGGAGCAGCTTCCGGAGTGGATGGCGATCATCACGGGGTAGAAGAAGTTCTTTGGGCACTAATGGCAGGTCCTGCACACTATCAAGGTAACGAGTTTAAAGATCAAGCGGGCGGAACTGCCTATATTTCACATAGCGGTACTTCTGGCGATATTGACTTTGGACAATCTAACAAAAGTACTTTAGGCACTGCAAATATCTATTTTGCAATGGGTGGAGCAAATGATACCAAAACAGTTTATAAGATAAGCGATTGTGTTGTAAACGAAGCAGCCGCAGACTTTGATATTGATGGTATTGCTACTATCAACTGGTCAGGAATGGGTTCACTTATTAGTGATGAAGGTACTACAGTTCCTACAGCTACTGTTTATGAAGGTATTAATGCATCAAACAACTTTATTCGTAATCGACTAACCACTCTTACTGCTGGTAAGTATGGTACTGCTGCACTAATTAATGCAGCTAACCAACCTGTATCTGGTAAGCGTTACAAAATTACAGAAGTTGGAGACACTAACTGGACTGCTATTGGAGCCTCTTCGGGTGCTATAGGCGTTGAGTTTGTTGCAAACTCTACTACTGCCTCAGGTACCGGCACAGGTAAAGCAGCTCTAGAATCTGAGTACGGTTTAGTATTAACTGGTGGTAACATCACTATTACTAACAACATTACTTTCCTTACTCCAGAAACTCTCGGACAAGTTAATCAGCCTATTGGCCACGTTACGGGTTCACGTTCAGTATCAGGTAGCTTCACTTGCTACTTAAACAACGAAACTGATTCAAGTGCAGAGTTGTTTGAAGACTTAGTTGGCGATACCACTACAGTTACAAACAATCATCGTTTAGTGTTTGCCATTGGCGGTACTACCCCGAACTTGCCTAGAGTTGAAATGACTATGCTAGACTGTCACCTTGAGCTACCTTCTCACTCTATTGACGATGTAATTTCTCTAGAAACTGCGTTCCACGCATTACCTAGCGCGATTGATAAGACCGACGAAGTTACTATTAAGTACTTCGGTAGAGATGTGTAAGGCAACAGCTACGTAAAAAAAGTTCTTGACATAGGAGGTCATTTCGACTATACTATGAAATAGAAAAAGTTAGAAGGGGCTCTTTTTCGAGCCCCTTTTATTATCCGGAGAAAAATGGCTACTTATAATTTTTTAAAACAGGCAGAAGTTTATCTTTCAACAACTTACCCTGTTGAAAGTGGCATGACTGTATCTGAAACTCTGGCTCCGAATACGTCAAAAAGTAACAGTGGAGCTTTTTCAGGAGCAAATGAGCACGTAAAAACACTATTTGCTGGAGAAGTAGTTTTACCCTCTACGTTCTCGAATGATCATGAGGTTATTTTTGAGCATGGTGGAGCTGGATACGGTACTTGGATTGGTCAGACTCTTATTTCTGGTACAAGATTCTTAATGCTCAGAACGGGTACAGGAACATTAAATACAGATTTTACTAATGATGACAGAATTTATAAGAGAATTCCTATAGCAGATATTCCAGAGTTCGATGATAAAATGCATACGGTTGCGTGGGAATTCGATCCTCCAAATGGAACGGCTAAACTTTGGATAGATAATCGACTTGTAATTAGCGAAATTTGTAGTGATGGTTCTTATAGTCAGTGGACAGGCGGCAATGAGGGAGGCTGGTTAGAAGGCTTCTTAGCAGTCGCAGGACAGGGTAGTATAGCTGCACACAGAACACCGTGGTCAGGACAAGCAGGTTCCGATTTAAGAATTTATACTAATCAAACTATAGGTAACAATAATTACCCTTTAAGATTAGATGTTTCGGAAGATATAAGTTTTAGTCAAACATTTACAGATAAAACGTATACTCAAAAAACTTTGCATGAACAACATAAAATGCACGCAGCTTCAAACATTAAAAAGGCGAATCCTGCTAATTTTGAGTTTACAATACCTGCTTTAACACAAGCAGACTTAGACACTGTTTTTAGTTTATTAGTAAACTACAAAACAGGTACAAATACTTTAGATACTTTTACTTTACATATAAAATTACCAAACGATAACTATAGGCTAGACAACTGTGTTGCAACAAATGGGACATTCGTAATTGAGAAATTAGAGAATCTCAAATTGACAATATCAGGAGAAGCATCTAGATTATCGAGAGGAGTCGCACTACCTACTGTAGGCAGGGTTTCTCGTTCAGGCAGTCGCACATTTCAACGTGTTGAGCACCTGTCGGCAACCATAGACTCCGTAGCTTTTACAGAAGGACTTTATAAGGTTTCTGTTGAGTTACAAAATGATATAAAGTGGACTCCTTATCAAACCGTCAATGATGCATTGAATGTAACAAATGCTGCTACTTCAATGTACCCCTCTAAGTTTACTCTCGAAAAACGTATTTTATCTGGCTCCGTTGGACAGTATGTGCTTAGTAACTTCAATAGTGATGTTCAGCAGTGGAAAACAGGAGTACCTGTAGTCATAGAAGCAGGCGCAAGCTCTTCTCAAGGTTTCAGATTTAATCTAACAGATTGTACCTTCACAAATAGAAATACTGTTAGTGATGTGTTTACACAATCTTATGACTGGAAAATGAATGCTAACCCCTCAAGTTTAGGAGATGTAATTAAACTAACTTGGTAATATTTTTAACTTAACAACATATAAGGAACAACAATGGATTTAAAAAAATTAATGGTCGATACCAAAGCAGTTTGGGTTGACTTTCCTGGTCTTAAAGGTTTTGAAGTAGAGGTAGCAAACCTCTCCCGAAAAGAGCTAACAGGTTTACGCAAAAAATGTACTACTACTAAGTTCGATCGTAAGACTCGACAAGCAGTAGAAGAAATTGATGAAGAGAAGTTTGTTACAGAGTTCTCTAAAGCAGTTATCAAAAACTGGAAGGGATTGTCTCTCGCTCACCTGGAGACATTATTACTAGTAGATATTGATGGACAAGATCCTGCAAAAGAGCTAGACTATTCCGAGGATAACGCAGAAACTCTAGTATCTTCGTCAGCAGAATTTGATACATGGCTTAATGAGGTAGCCTTTGATTTGGACAACTTTCGTTCAAAAGGAAAAGGAGGAACTACTAAACCGGCTGGACAGGTACTTCAAAAATAGTGAATCTAAAATGACGCGAGAGCGTTATTTTACAATGTGTGAGCAGTTAGGTCAAGAACCTAAAGAAGACGAAATACCTCCCGACTGGGAGGATTTTCCTACTATAGTAGTACAAGCAATGAATACTTTCGCTGTGCTAGGAGATAAAATTGTAGCTGATATAGGCTATCTAGGAAAAGATTATTCATTGCTACCATATTTAATGGAGCATCATGGCATAGACGATACAGAATTGTTTATAGAGATTCTAACTTACTTAGAGTCGAGGGCTATTAACCAATCTCAAGAGCAGCTAAAAAGAGAAAGGGAGAAGCTAAAGAGAAAACACTAGTGGCAGATACAATAACAGTTACGTATAAAATCAAGGAAGATGGTAGTCTTGCAGCTATCGGTAAAGACGCTGAAAAAACTGCCGCAGCTACCGATAAAGCAACAAAGTCTCAAAGTAAGTTTAACAAGGGACAAAAAGGCGTTGCAGGTGCAACTTCCAATAGCACTAAAGCATTCTCTAAGATGCGTTCAGAAATGGGCGGTTCTAGTGGTGTTGTTGCTGCTTATGCTACTTTTGCCGCTAACGTATTCGCACTTACCGCTGCTTTCGGAGCACTTCAAAGAGCAGCTCAGCTAAAGAATCTAGAAGAAGGTTTTGAGCGCCTGGGTAATGCAGTAGGACGCACATCTACAATGATGGCAGCTAGCATTCAAAGCATTACTGACGGTGCTATTTCTTTCGACCAAGCTATGCGAACAGCCGCAACAGGCTTTTCCGCAGGGTTTAGTACTTCAGAATTAGAGGGTTTAGCAGGTGTTGCTAGAGGAGCTGCAACGGCTCTAGGTAGAGATCTACCTGACGCTCTTGATAGACTTGTTAGAGGTACTGCGAAACTCGAACCAGAAATTCTTGATGAATTAGGTATCTTCATAAAAATTGATGATGCCGCAAGAAAATACGCAGATACTCTTGGCAAATCTGCAAACTCTTTGACTGCAACACAAAGACGACAAGCCTTCTTAAATGAAGCACTAACGCAAGGCGAGAAAAAGTTCGGAGCTATCGCAGATACTGTTCCTGTAAATACTTATGATAAGTTAGCAGCTAATTTCGATAAACTTGCAAAGTCTGCTTTAAATTTATTTTCTACTGTACTATCCCCAGTGATAGGTTTCCTAGCTAACAACACAGCGGCTCTTTTAGGAACTCTTGTGTTGTTTGGCTCTACTCTTGCTTCAAGTATGTTCCCCGCCTTAGAACAAATGGCGGAGAAACAACTACACGTTGCAAAAACTACCAAAGTGATGGCAGATGAAGAAGCAAAGCGTGCAAGAAAAACGGCCGTTACAGCAAAAAGAGAATTCACAAAAGGACCTAGCATAGCAACAACAACAGATGGCAAAGAGTTCAAAGCTATAGCTGCATTAAAAAGTTCTTTGAAGAAGGGCAAAGATAGCTCTAAAGAGTTCGACAAAGCCATTGCATCTCTTAATACCACAATGAAAAGAACTGCCACTCTTGCAAAAAAGAATGGTAAAACTTTAGACAAAGAACATACTGATCGTATGGCTCAGTTGGAAGCACAAAAGCAGAAAATTTTAGATGTTCAAAAAGCACAGCAAGGTGGAGGCCTCAGCTCGGCCAAAGCATCTTTTTTAGGTTCAGAAGCAAGCGCACAAGAAGGTGTAGGACAGGCACTCGATAAAATAAGAGGGCAGGGAGCTGGGCAAGGATTTAAAACGGCTACCCAAGAATTTACAAAGTTTAAAGATACTACTAAAAATGGCTACGACGAATTAAAAACCTCACAAAAAGGATTTGCTAAGTTTGGTACTACTTTAATGAGAGGCTTCAAGCTTGGAGGCGCAGGTGCTCGACTCTTCGGGGCAGCTCTTGTAAATGCTATTCCTTTCATCGGTCAGATCATTTTTATAGCCGGACTCGCGATAGAAGCAATGAAGGCTTTGTTTAACGCGTTTAACAAGCCTACTAAAGCCGAAAAGCAGTTGGCAGAGATCACAGAAAATTTAAAGAATAAAACAGAACAATTGGCAGAAACAAATGAAGGTTTAGAAGCTTCTTATTTGCGTATAAACTTAGATAGAGGAATTAGGGAAGGTAAAGAGTTAACAGATCAGTTTGTAGCTCAAGCCGCCGCTGCTGCTAAAACTCGAGCCGAAATTCAGTCTTATGCAAATGAATTATCCGTTGCTGCCGGTGTACTAGATGAATTCTCAGCATCAGTAGGAAATCTTGCAAATGAAATTGCCGAACAGTCTTCTGAAGGTGGTGTATTCCAAAATCTAGGTAACTGGGCATCAGATGAGCTGGAATCAGCTGGAAACTTTTTCTCAGCAATCGGAGACTCCGTAGTTAGTGGCATAAAGGATGCGGGTAACTTCATCGCTGATAAAGCGGGAGCAGTATCTGACGGAGTTTCAGACGCATTTGTAGCTGGAGTAAGTCTAGTAAATGATGACTATGCAAGAAACGTCGAATTTTCGGGCGTTAAAGCAAAAATGGATACGTTTTCAACAGAGGTTTCTGCCAGTTTCGCACAAATAGCAGAAGGGTTAGATGAAGCAGGTATTGCAGATTTAGTTGAAAAATCTTTCGGAGGTACAAGTTTCGACGAGTACATAGCAGCTCAGATGAGAACTGTAGATCTCACCGGTACTGTAGAGGAGGCAAATGCTTCTTTAACCGTAGTTATGAAACGAGTACAAGGTGAAGTAGCAAAAACCTCGAGAGAAATGCAAAGAGGTTCAGACGCTATAAATAAGTTTGAGGAAAACGTAAAAGATGGAGCATCCGCTTTGCGTCTTTTTGCTACAAAAGCTAAAGAGTCAAACGAATTTACTGTCCTCGGAGACAATTTAAAAGGTGTGTCGGAAGCTGTTAAGGAATTAGCTATTTTAGGAAGCGCTGAAGGTGCTGAGTTTGATTTCATGACTTTACTAGACCAACAGGTAAAGGACGGCAAGATTAATTTAGACGAATTTGGTACTACTGTAGAGCAAGTAGCTGCCAATGTAGCCGATGGAAAAGACCCTTTCGAACAATTAAAAAACAAAATTGCAGAAGCAGCTGATGAGACGGAGAACGGAAAAGCAAAACTGGCAGCATTAAAAGACGAGTTAAAAAGCTTAAAGCAAGCTTTTGACTTTAAGCAAGCTACGAAAGTTTTTAACGACTCTCTAGAGACTCTCAAAAAGACAGGTAAGTTTGAAGTTTCAGGAGCACAGGCATATATTAACTCTCTACCTGCACACAAAGAAAGACTCGCCTTCATTAAAGAGGAGCAGAGACTAAACGATGCCATAGTAGATCAAGAGATGAGACTAAGTCTGATAAAAGTAGATATACTTGCTATTCAAAATCAAGGTAATACAGAGATTCTTGCACTACTAAAAGAACAAAGAGAAGCCTTAGAAGGTCAAGCAACCGCGGCTAAAGCAGTAAACAAAGCTAAAGCTGACGGTGCTACCCTACAGGCTAACTCTTCCTTCCTTACAGGTCAAGATAGTAGGGCAGATAAAACACTTGCTACCTCAGCAGAGGGAGACACTACTTTAGAAAGATTTACCAACTTTAGAGAAGGTGGAGGTTTCAAAGGTTTAGAAAAGACGGATGCCGAGGGTAATAAGCTAGATGGCGAAGCAGGCGAGAATATGTTAGGCAAGCTAGAAGCTATGCAAAACATGACTCAGCCTATGATAGATAATTTGAAATCTTTAGGCCCTGAAGGGGAACTTGTTGCAGCTGTTACCGAAGGAGCCTTTGCGATGGGCAGTGCTTTTGTAGAAATGAGCGACACGCTATCAACTTCAACAAATAGTATGGAAAAAGGTGCAGCAATCGCTCAAATGGCAAGTCAAGCCTTTGCACAAATAGGAGCAATGGCAGCAGCATCTTCTAAAGCAAAAATAGCAGGAATTGACAAAGAAATTGCCGCAGAGAAAAAACGTGATGGAACATCATCCGCCTCACTCGCAAAAATTAAAGCGATGGAAAAGAAGAAAGAGGCAATGAAGCGTAAAGAGTTTGAAACGAATAAGAAAATGCAAATGGGACAAGTTGTTGCAAATACAGCAGCTGGTATCATGGGCGTTATGTCGGGAATTAAAGATCCATTAATCACAGCACCTCTTGCTTTAGCACAGGTTGCTCTTATTGGAGCAATGGGTGCAGCTCAGTTAGCAACGATCGCAGGCACTTCGTTCCAGGGCGGAGGTTCTATAGGCTCGACAGGCGGAGCGATGCCTTCAAAAATAAGCATTGGTCAGCGAAACAATACGGTAGATCTTGCAAAAAGTAAGAGCGCTTCGGGCGAACTAGCCTATATGAGAGGGGCCGAAGGTACTGGAGGAGCAGGAAACTTTAGACCTGCATTTAGCGGATATAAGCATAGAGCAGGCGGAGGCTACGTAGTTGGAGAGCAAGGACCTGAATTGTTCATGCCTGACGTACCTGGAGAAATCATATCTTCGGGACAAAATGCAGGCGGACTAGGAAACGTAAGTTTTAATATTAGCACAGTAGACGCTACGGGTGTAGAGGATCTACTAATTGGACAAAAAGGAAATATAATAAGTATGATTCGAGACGCAGCAAATTCATACGGAGAAAGTTTTATGGACGAAGTAGATACTACCGTTTACAATAAAACTACAGAAGGAGTGAGTAGATACTAATGGCATCTTTTACAAATTTTCAAAACATACTACCCGACCCCAATAATACTATTGGGGATGCGGGTCAAGTTGCAGGAAACTCTTCAGCAGGTTTTGCCTCTGTATCACTAACCTCGAAGCAACCCACTATGAGAGATAGAACAAACTCAGGCAGATTGATTGCTCGTAGAATTAACTATCATAATTGGGATGCGAAAATAACGTATAACCCTATGACTCGCGAAGATTTTGACCCTCTGTATACTTTTCTATTACAGAGAGGCGGACCGTTACATCCTTTTTATGTTTCTTTGCCTCAATACACAACTCCAAAAAGTACAAGTTTCCATACTTGGATTCTTAATAGTGGAGGCACTGTCAGACATTTAGAAGTTGCTGCAACAACCGAGCCAGGAACAACTTCTGTACTTATTGGGAAGAGTTCAGGCTATACAGCAAGTTCAAACGGCACTCCTCGTCCAGGAGATATGTTTCATATTAACAGTACTAATTCCAACCACAATAAAGCTTATATGGTTACTCGAGTAGAGACAAACGCTGATTATCACAGTGCTCTTACTCAGCCATCTACATCTCAAGTACGCGTACATTTTACTCCTCCACTTTCTAAAAAGATATTTACAGGGGACGACTTTGTTTTTCTTAATCCTTTAATGAAAGTAATTATGAAAGGTGATGTGCAAGAATATTCATTAAATACAGATAACTTATTCAAGTTTAGTCTCAATCTGGAGGAAGTACAGTAATGGGCGTTAGAAATTTACACAGTGACACGAAGGCTTCTTTGCTTGCAGAAAAGCCTTTTACTTATGCACACCTAATAAAGTTTGAAAAGCCGTTACTAACAGCTACCGGCCAAAGTGGTCGTCGACCTGAAGATTATGTGTACTTGAGCGACGGCTCTCATGACATAGTTTTTAACGATGGTTCTACTACAGCCTTGGGAGTCGCTAACGGGGCTCAAACTTACATAGCAAATAAAATTAGATCTGTAGGCTCTATCACAGAAACTATTGAAGCTAAAAGTAGTAGTATGTCTTTACAGCTTTCTGCCGCTGCTTTAAGTACTTCGGTATCGGATACTTATACAGTAAGTTCGGGAACCATTACAGGAACTAAAGATTTAGTTGACGAAGGTTTACGAGAAGGTGACGTATTAACGATTTCGGGCGGATTAAATGATGGAAAAAGTATAAGAATAGAGAGTTTCGAGCTTAATAATACAAGAGCTAACATAACCCCTCAAAATACTACTATGGGACAAGGTTCGGGACAATCTCTTACCTTAACTTTTTCTAGTCCAGAGATTGAGGGCATAATCACAGAAAGAGATTCTAGTGCGGACTCTACGTATGCAAAATATTTAAACAGAGACGTATTTGTCTATAAAGCACATCTTCGAGTAGAAGAAGAAATAATAGATGGTACAGTTTATCCAATAGGTTCTATTATAGGAGAGCCATATCTAATATTTAAAGGTATCATCGCCTCGGGAAAGATTAGCGAAAACCCTGCAAAAGAGTCTATGATAACATGGACACTCACCAGTCACTGGGGAGACTTTTCTCGAGTACAAGGACGAATCACTTCAGACGGTTCGCACAGAGCTTTGGATGAAAACAATAGAGCAAGTCCTTTAGCTGCGATTAGACCTGCATATGCATCAGACTTGGGTTTCTTACATAGCGAACAAGCTATTAACTTAGTAGCTATTTATCAGATTAAAGAAACTAGAACTAAGTTAAAAATGAAAAGAAATTGGATCGGCATGAAGAAGTACAAGCAGATCGAATATCAAATTGAAGTAGACAGAGAGGCAGATTTACGTTTTAACTTAGATGCAAAATATCTTCCTGTTATCTATGGTGTTAATAAGATTGACAGTATTCCAGTTTTTGTAGATACGTTGGCTAATAATTCTCGTAAAGTTTTTGTTGCATATGCAATATGTGAGGGAGAAATCGGAGGCATCTATGATATGTACTTTGATGACACGACTTCTATTTGTATAGACAAAAACGATAATGACACTAGAAGCAGTCAAACCGCAGAGAACACTATTGATGTTTTATGTGCAGGCAGAATGGATAGAGGTGATACCTTAAAAGGACTCGTTGTAACAAGTGGAGGCAACTTGTACACCGGAGGTACTACACAAGCTCAAGGCGCAGCACAGAATACATGGTCTTATAGCTCCGGAGCGGGCTATGAAGCATATTATGCTAGAAGTAGTTATAATGATACAAGAACTACAACTCCGGCCTTGCAAGGAGATGCCAACGGTTTCGGTATTACGCATGAAAAAGGTATAGGGTTTACCACTCCTATAGATGCGAAATGTCAGTTCTTTTCTGGTAAAAGAGATCAGAAAGCAGCAGACATGCTTTTATCCAATGTTGACAACTTCAAGGTAGGAAATGAATATTATCAAGGCTCAGAGCCTTATTGGGGAGCTAACCATAGACTCTTAGATACGGCTTATATGGTTATTGAATACACCATTGGGGAAGGAGAAACTACAATACCCAGTGTTGATTTTGTTGTTCGAGGTAAGGCTGTAAAATGCTATAATTACGATTTTTCTTTTGAGTTAGACCCTTCGGCAACAGGCGAAGATATTACCAATTTTCAGATAGGCCAAACGGTTACTGTTAAAGGAGATATGACTGGTACAGGTCAGGCTGATGTTACAATTGGAACTACAACTGTAAAAGATATTTACCAAATTATCCCTGTAGGTAGCACCGCGTCAAAAGAGTCTAGGATACAATTTACTAGTATGCCCTCTATGGGAGGCTTTAAAAAGTTCTACATAACTGATGGAACAAACGATCTTCATCTGGTCGCTTATGATGCTGTGGAGCATACAGCAAGCCTTCCCTCCACTTTAGCAGCTGCAATTACAGGAGTAACTAATAACTCAGGTGGCGGTATTGATATTGCCATTAGTAGTAGTAGCAATGCGCATACTGCACTTGCCGCGTTCCCTACGGATAGACCTTTCAGTATTGTACAAAGTTTAACAGAGGAGTTTTCTAGCTCTCTTTTGAACCAGTTTGTTCCAGATAATGTAAGTAGCGGAACTCTTTCAAATGTTGGTGAAACTCAAGTAAATGCTTCCACAATAGTAGGAGACTACGTAGTACCTACTAAAGCCTTAGTTTTAGCTAGCACTGCCGAAACCACTAATAACTACTACAACGGTATGGACATAGAAGTCACTACGACTCTTTCCGGAGGAGAATTAAGAACTCAGCGAAGAAACATAGTAGACTATCAAGGTAGTAATAGAGTTGCACTACTAGACTCTCCTTTTGAGTTTTTGCCTAAGCAAGGTGATACTTATAGTATTATAGGTTCTAAGGGAGGTGATTTAAGAGTTACCAACAACCCTGCAATGCAGCTCTTAGACTATATGCAAAGTGATAGGTATGGAAGAAATCTTTCTTTAGACCAAGATCTGGATGCAGATAGCTTTTTCCAAACAGCAAGAGCTTGTGACACTAACTCTGATGTAACTCTTTTTGTAGGCTCAAACGAGCCTGTTGTAGGAGATGTGTATAAATATGCAACGTCATCTTCCTCTTATGGAACGGCATGGCAAGGTACAGTAAAGAGTGTAGGAAGCCCTATTACTATAGATGGCAATACTAGACGTAGTGTCGTTTTTGAAAATGTTTTAGGCAAAATCGTAACAAGATGGGCAGATTGGAAGATATTTGCTGATGAAGATTTATACTACCATAATGGAAGACTTTATGAGCATAGTGGTAGCGCAAGTACTGTATCTACGCCAGCAGCTTCGGGTAGTCCTAATTTTAAAACTTCTTTAACAATTACTAAAGTTTCCGGTTCAGGCTCAAGCACTCTGGCTGTAGATATAAACAGAAACTCTGACGCAACTTATCACAATAGACATACCTTTGAAGGAGATCCTGTTGTCAAAACATACTCTTCTACAGGGTACACTAGTGGCTATAGTTTATACGACTCTGATGATGTTAAATATTGGAGATACTTAGGCTGGGAGTCGCAGAACCAAAGACACGTTACTCGTCATCAAACAAATGTTACTCTTGATACTTCTAAGTCAATATTTAACAACATTAATAGTATGTTAGGGCATTTTAATGGAATGTTAAGATACTCTGCGGGTAAATATTCGTTAGCTTTGAAAAAGGGAGCAGAAAGCCCTACCACATTTACAGTTGGAATCGAAACCTATACTATAGAAGACATAAATGAAAGCGATATCATTGGAAAAATAGATGTACAAGATGCCGGACAAAAAGGTACTTACAACCAAGTAGATGTAGGAATTAACGACCCTCAAAACAGATTCGAAGGTCGTAGCGTAATGATGTTTAACTCTAAATATCTGAAAGAAGATAGAATGGTTCCTAAAAAAGGAAGTGTAAAAGCTCCTTATGTTACCAACTATTTTAACGCTAGAATGAATGCAAAACAGTATCTAGATGAATCTAGAGCGTCTGTAAAGGTCAACTTTACCTTAGCTCCAAGAGGTGTTTTGTTACTAGCAGGTGATCTTATTCGTATAACATATCCTCGTTTTGGGTGGACGAATAAAATTTACCGCATTACTAATTTAAGTATTAACGCAAATTGCTTAGTTCAAGTAACTGCCGAAGAGCATGAAGATAGTGCATATTTAATTGATACTGTTGAAGTTTCAGAAGGTACGTTTGTATCTGCACCCGCGCCTATAACTGCACCGGTTCCTGTTCCTGCTTCACCTACTGCGAATAGTCTTACGGCTACTACTACGGACAGGGGTGGTGTTGAACTAAACTGGGTTAATTCTTCTGCTTTTAATCCTGCCACCTATACTACCGAAATATGGAGAGCCGAAGTAAATGACAGAGGACATAGCTCTCTCAATCTTATAGGTACCTCTCAGGGTAATACATACACTGACCCTGTAATTGGGGACGGAACAACTACACGTTATTACTGGATTAGATATGCAGTAAACGTTTCTCCTTCAAACGCAACAAGCAGACAGGTATTCTCGCTGTATGAGCCTTCCAGTGCCACAGCAGGGATACAAGGAACTTCTAATGGAGCGTTAGATGCTATAAATATAAATCTAACTAATGAGAATGTTAGTATTGCTACTTCTGGAGGCTCTTTAGACTTTTCAAATACAGGAACTACACTTACTCTTAATATCGCAGGTACACAAATACCTTACGATGATTCAACTCCTTACGCTTTACCCTCTTTTAGGGTTTCCAGCGTAACCCCTAGCAATGTTACTCTTGGCAGTATAACAACAGGATCTGATTTCTACACTTTAGGGCCTATAACTGCTATAAACGGAGCATCTGGTAGTGTAGTTATAAATATAGTTGTTAATGATAGTTTAGGAAACGAGTTAACTTTTGCACGCACACAGACTTTGAGTGTTTCTCCTGCTGGTCCAAGTGGTCCTATAGGTGGTACAGGTCCGGCAGGTGGTACAGGTCCGCAAGGTCCAGGAGGTCCCCCAGGCCCAACAGGTCCCGCAGGTCCAACAGGTGTAACAGGCCCACAAGGTCCAGGAGGTCCGGCAGGTCCAACAGGTCCAGCAGGTGCAACAGGTGTAACAGGCCCACAAGGTCCGGGCGGTGCTGCAGGTCCAACAGGTCCCGCAGGTTCAACAGGTGTAACAGGCCCGCAAGGACCGGGTGGTGCATTAGGTCCTACAGGTCCAGCAGGTGGAGCAGGTCCAACAGGACCAGGAGGTCCAGGTGGTGCAGTAGGTCCAACAGGCCCAGTAGGCGGAGCAGGTCCAACAGGCCCAGGAGGTCCGGGCGGTGCAGTAGGTCCAACAGGCCCCGCAGGAGCAGCAGGTCCCACAGGTCCAGGCGGTCCAGGTGGTCCAGCAGGCCCAACAGGTGGAGCAGGTTCAGCAGGCCCCACAGGCCCACAAGGTCCAGGTGGTGCATTAGGTCCCACCGGTCCGCAAGGTGCAACAGGTGGAGCAGGTCCAGCAGGTCCAACAGGTGGCGCAGGTCCAACAGGTCCATTGGGTGCAACAGGCCCCGCAGGAGCAGCAGGTCCAACAGGTGGCGTAGGTCCAACAGGTGTTTTAGGTCCCACAGGTCCAGCAGGAACAACTCCTGGTCCAACAGGTGGCGCAGGTCCAACAGGCCCCGGCGGTCCAACAGGTTCAGCAGGTCCAACAGGTGGCGCAGGTCCCGCAGGTCCAACAGGTGGCGCAGGTCCCGCAGGTCCGACAGGTTCAGCAGGTCCAACAGGCCCGAATGGTCCAACAGGTGGCGCAGGCCCAACAGGTCCTGGAGGTGGAGCAGGTCCTCAAGGTCCAACAGGTCCAGGAGGTGCAGCAGGCCCAACAGGTCCCGGAGGTGGAGTAGGTCCCACAGGTCCACTAGGACCAACAGGTGGTGCAGGTCCAACAGGTCCAGGCGGTGGTGCAGGTCCTCAAGGTCCAACAGGTCCAGGCGGTGCAGCAGGTCCAACAGGTCCAGGCGGTGCAGCAGGTCCAACAGGTCCTAACGGTCCCACAGGTGGAGCAGGTCCAACAGGTCCAGGCGGTGGAGCAGGTCCCCAAGGCCCAACAGGTCCAGGCGGTGCAGTAGGTCCAACAGGTCCAGGCGGTGCAGTAGGTCCAACAGGTCCTAACGGTCCAACAGGTGTAGTAGGTCCAACAGGCCCAGGCGGTGGAGTAGGTCCAACAGGTCCATTAGGTCCAACAGGTGTTTTAGGTCCAACAGGTCCCGGAGGTGGAGTAGGTCCTACTGGTGGAACAGGCGTACAAGGCCCAACAGGTCCTGCAGGTGCACCAGGTGCTACTATTGCCTTCGATACCGTAGAAAATGGCGGAACTCCGAGATCTGATACTCTCAAAAAGTCAACTATTGAAGCAGTAAAAAGTCCCATATTGGCAGGAGATGTATATTGGCACGTTGCAAGTGATAGAGCCTTTAAATATAATGGTAGTGGTACTAGTTTTACTGAATATACCAGAGTAAGTACTCCAGGAAGCAGCGGTAGTATAAAGATGGACGGTATAAATGGTAGAATCGAGGTATATCAAGGAAGTACTCTACGAGTAAGAATCGGTCAGCTGTAAAATTTAAATCTTGACATAATCTAGGGGGTATGCTATAATACCCCCTAAATTTAAAAACTAAATAAAGGTGTTTTCGTGATAAAAATATTAAAAAACTATCTTTCACATGATGAATCGTGGAATTTAGCTTGTGCTGCTGATGGCACTCCTGCTCACTGGTGGAGCAAGGCTATTAAGCATAATAAAACTGCTAAACCTATAATGATGAATAACAATATCGGTGGGTATAGGCAGGAGTATGGAGCTTCTCATCATATTACAAACAGTGTTAACTCTAATGACTTTACTTATAAATTTAGTCGAAGTACTAATCATGTCAAAGGTTGTGGCTGTTGGGAGTGCACCTTTAAAAAAGAAGTACTAGAGTCTGAAAAATTCAAAGATGTTATACGAAAAAATACAAGCCTAGAAAATCCTGTTTTATACGAAACGTTCACTTCCGCATACTATCCTGGAGACTTTTTGGGTAGACACACCGATGAGAAAAGAGGTGTTGCATTTATATTCAATCTTTCTTGGGATTGGAAACCTGAATACGGAGGAATTCTAAACATAGAAAATGGAGATACTTGGACTAGTTATGTTCCTGGTTGGGGAGATTTAGTACTGTTAGAACTAGGAGAAACAGGTAAGTTACACTTTGTAAGTGAAGTATCCTCTTTTGCTCCTCGCCCTAGATTAGCAATTTCTGGGTGGTACAATGATGCCGAAAGTTAATCTATGTGCAACACGTTTTAGAAAGCTAAGGAATAACTGGGCAACAATTTATTTAGATATAATTAAAGCATTTGATGAACTAGGGTATGATGTTAGAAAGAGTCAGTTTATAGATCTTCCAGACACCCCCGAATACGTGTCGGAAGAAATAGTAGACTCTTCCGAAGATGTTTATCTTTATAATCATGTTACTATTAATTGGTTAAAAGAAAATAAAGCACACCTAGGTAGGAAAACTTTAATTGTAAAGCCTACAGGCCCTACACATAAGTACTTTACGATAGATACTCAAGGATATGGACCTTGTTCCTCTATAGCATATGAAAAACCTGCATATGAAGGTACAGAAACGGAAGAATTTTTTAATACCACTGTTAAAGATATAATATCTCAGAAACTTAACAAGTGGAGTGATAGGGAAGATATTAAGCTTACCGAGAAAGCTCCTTATATTCCTGAAAACCATATTTTAGTACTAGGTCAAATGCCTGGGGATGAAACAGTTACACAGATGTCTTTTGGCAGTCACTTCAATAAACTAGTTAGTATAGTAAATAAATTAGAAAAAACTGTATCAGACCCTATTGTAATTAAACTACATCCTACTTTCAAAATAGAAACATCAAAAATAAAAGACTGGGAATCATTATATTTACCTCAAGTTGATAACTTTATCAGCAAGGGACATACTGTAATTATAGCAGGAGTCAGTATGCATGATGTGCTTCCTAAAACAAAAGTAGCTATACTGGAAAACAGTACAGCAGGTATAGAGTGTTTTTTACACGAAGTACCTATTATTTCGTACGGGTTCCCTGAGTACCACTGGGAAACCAAAGACTTAAGACATCTAGACCTATTGCCGGAGTATGTTAATGATTTAAGTTGGTGGAACAGAAAAAAGGCCAGAGAATGGGCCGCTTGGTATAGTACAAAGTATCAATGTTACGACTACCCATCAACTTTGGCTCGTATTAAACAATTACTGCTATAATACCACCAAAAAAATAATTCTTGACATAACACCCCAAGTTAGCTATAATTCTGTAATGGAGGAAATCAAATGAGTGCAGCCCGCTACAACCTAGTTATTGACCAAGGTTCCGACTTTGCCATTAACTTTACAGTCAAAGAAGATGGATCAGCTAAAGACCTGACAGGCTACTCTGCGCGTGCTCAAATGAGAACTTCAAAGACAGCTACCTCTGTTACAGCTAATTTTACTTGTAACATAGCCAATCCTTCCAATGGAACAATAACGCTATCCTTAGCAAATTCAGTGAGTACTCCTCTAGTAGCCGGAACATATGTTTACGATTTAGAAATTTTCACTGCTAATAATGCGTCAGTAACAAGAATTATACAAGGTACTGTAGATTTGACTCAGGAGGTTACTCGATAATGGCGATTACAATTACGGCAACACCAGTACAAAATGGCGTAGAAGTTACAGAGGAAACAACAACTATTACAGCAGCAGGTATAGCTATTGCTAGTACCGTTGCATCTGCTATGGGTATTTCTTCAGTTTCCGGTTTATCCGCTAGTAATGTACAGGACGCTCTAGAAGAATTAGCAGGACAAAATTTTTCACAAGCAAACACACCAACAGGGTCTCAAGTCAACGAAGGGGACACATGGTACGATACGGACGACAATCAATATAAAATATATCGCGAAACAAGCAGCGGAGTATTCCAGTGGGTACCTATAATTGTAGGTTCAGCTGACGATGATTCAGACACGCTTGACGCAGGAGCCTTTTAAGGCTAATCCCGGAGACTTTAAATGGCTCAAACAATTCAAATCAAACGTAGTACAAGTACTACAACTCCCTCAAGCCTTTCGGCAGGTGAACTAGCTTATTCAGGCAAGTCGGATAGTAATAAGCTATTTATAGGACATCCTGATGGCACTACAGGTCCTGTTGCTATTGGTGGTCAATACTACACAGGCGTCATTGATGGTGCGGCAAGTGCGAATACTGCAGGTAAGCTTGTAGTACGAGATGGTTCAGGAAATTTCTCAGCAGGTACAATCACAGCAGCTTTAACAGGTAATGTAACTGGTACAGTTAGTGATGTTAGTAACCACGACACCGATGATATAACTGAAGGCTCAACCAACCTTTATCATACAACTGCTAGAGCACGAGGTGCTATTAGTGTAAGTGGTGATTTAAGTTATAATTCATCAACAGGTGTTCTTTCTTTCTCTCAGGCGGCATCAGCTGTAACAAGTGTTAACAGTGCAACCGGAGCAGTAACCCTAGGTACGGATAATATTAGTGAAGGTTCAAGCAATCTTTATTTTACAAATGCTCGAGTGGATACTCGAGTTGATACTATTCTTAAGCACGCTGGGCATGGTAATATTACTGTTGCAGACGGAGCTGACGGCAAACTAGTCCTTACTGCAGCCGCACAGTATGCAGACAGCGATGCTCGAGGAGCAATCTCTGTTACAGATTCAGGCGGAGACGGTTCTTTAGCTTACAATAACTCTACTGGTGTAATTACTTATACAGGCCCAAGTGCTAGTGAAGTACGTGCACATATCTCTGCGGGTACTGGTGTTGGTGTATCAAACGGAGCAATCTCTATCGGTCAGGCAGTTGCTACCAACTCTAACGTAACATTCAATAATGTATCGGTAGATGGTACTCTAACTTCTGATGACATTACTTCTACAAATATCTCGGTTGCTGGTAATGCTACAATTACAGGTAATCTTACAGTTGAAGGTACGACAACTACTGTTGATTCTACTACTGTTGCCATTGGTGATAACATCATGGTACTTAACAAGGATGAGACAGGTACTCCTTCTGCAAATGCTGGTATCGAAGTTGAACGAGGAACTGCGACAAATGTATCGCTTCTTTGGAATGAAACAAACGATAACTGGACTGTAAGCGATGGAAGTGCAACTTCCGTACTATTAACTGCCGCAAATTTCAACTCTGTTTATACAGGAACTATTGATGGCGGATCATTCTAAATAAAACCGAATCTCTAGCGTACATACGCAGATTATAGGAGAGCCAAATGGCACAAACGATTAAACTAAAGCGTTCGTCTACAGCGGGCGCTGTTCCTACTCACTCACAACTAGCATTAGGTGAAGTTGCTATCAATACTGCGGATGGTCGTATGTATATGAAAGACGGAGCCAACTCTATTGTCTGGGTGAATAAAACTTCTGAAATTACAGGAACCACTCCTCAAGCATCGGACGGAACGGATAAGCCCGTAGGTTATGTTTGGTATGTAGTCTAAGATGGCTATTAAGGTTTGGAATGGTTCCGCAGTACAAGAACCAGAGCAAATAGTAGTTAAAGCTGCAGCGGGAACGTTGCGGTTTGTAAACTATGTCGTACAGAAAGTTACAGATGGAAGTCTGAGCACTGTATGGAATGCTATTTATAATACTTCTAGAAGCACCCAAACTTCTGCCAGCACATCTACCGCATTTACTACTACTTTTGCAACAAGTAGAACAACTGCTTTTGGTACTACTACCTCTTTCGATACAAATACTACAACTTCTCGTAGTACTACTAGTACCTACACTACTAATTACGATACTTCCAACGCTACTTCTAGAAGCACTACTACTGCGTTTACCACTACTTTTGCAACTTCAAAAAGTACAACTACTACTTATGTCAGTACGTATGACACAAGCAGAGGTACAACAGTAAGTACTACTACCACGTTTAATACCACGTTTGGGACAAGTAAAGCTACTACAACTGCCTATACTACTACCTTTAACACAGCTACAAGTAAGGCAACTACTACCGCATTTACTACTACTTTTGCTACTAGCAGAGGTACTACGAAAGCGACTACAACTGCATTTACTACCACATTTGCTACTAGTGCTACAACTAATACTGTATTTACTACGACTTTTAATACCACAACTACAAAGTCGACTGTCACAGACTATACTACCACGTATAATACTAGTAAAACTACTATTGTAAACACTACTACTACTTATACGACTAATTTTGATACTACTAAAAGTACAACTACCACTTTCAATACAAGTATTGGAACAGGAACTAGTAGGTCTACTACCACTACTTATACAACTACGTATAATACTTCGCGTGCCACAACTGTAGCAACCACTACCAATTATACTACCACATTTAATACTAGTAGAACTACGACTATTTCTACTACTACCACTTTTAATACTGCAACAAGCCGCAGTACTACTACCACGTATACTACTACATATAATACCTCTAGAGGTACTAGTAGGTCTACAGATGTAACTACCACTACTACTTTTAACACAGCTAGAAGCACTTCTAGAGATACTACGAGTGTATTTAATACTCAGACTTCAAGAGGCACTAGCAAAGATACAACTACAGTTTATAATACTAGCCGAGGCACAAGTCGGGGTACTAGCAGAAGTACTACAACTACTTTCTTAACTGGAACCACTCGTAGTACAACTACCGTATTTAATACAAATACATCGAAGAGTACAAGTAGGAGCACTACTTCTGTCTATGACACAAGTAGAGGAACTTCTCGTGTAACCAGTAAAGGTACAACTACTGTATTTAATACTGCTACCACAAGGGGTACAACGACCACGTTTGCAACAAGTAGAAGCACTAATAGAATTACAGATAAAAGTACTACTACTGCTTTTGCTACAGGTACCAGTAGAGGCACAACTACAGCCTTTAATACTACTACAACATTTACGACTAGTAAAGGTACAACTACTACTTTTACAACTTCTAGGGCTACTGGTACGAGTAGAGGGACAACTACAGCCTTTAATACTACTACTAGCAAGGCTACTACAACTGCGTTTGGTACAACTACTACTTTTGGAACCTCAAGAGGTACTACTACTGCTTACACAACTAGCACTGCTTTTTTGACAAGCAAAGGTACAACCACATCCTTTAGCACAACTACTACCTTTACTACCAGTAAAGGTACGACTACCTCTTTCACAACGACAACTAGCAGAACTACCAACACTAGTCGTACTACTACTTTCACAACAACTACTTCTAGGTCTACAGGAGAATCAAGAGGCACAACTACTTCTTTCGGAACAACAACCACAAGAGGTACAGCAGAGTCCAGAAGCACCACTACCACTTTCAATACAAGCAGAGGAACTACTTTTGGTACTACTACTACGTTTGGTACTACTACTTCGAGAGGTACAGGTGAATCAAGAGGCACTACTACTAGTTTCGCTACGAGCAGAGGAACTACTTTCGGTACTACTACTACGTTTGGCACTACTACTTCGAGAGGGACTAACACTAGTCGTACTACTACTTTCGGAACAACTACTGCCTATAGTACTACTACTGCGTACAGCACTAGCACTACGTTTGCCACAAGCCGTACTACTACTCTGGGAACTAGTCGCACTACACAAACAGGACTAGGAACTAGCAGAGGTACTAGCAGGCATACAGCTACCGAGTTCCAAACTATCGTTGACAGTAGCAGTAGTCGTACAACTACATTTTTGGCTCAAACGAATATACATACTTTTTACGTTACTTACTACTATAGTAGAGGTTACAAGAGTCGTAGCACTTATCGTGTTACTCAGTATTGGGAAACTACATCTCAAACTACTACGTTCTCTGTGAGAACTTACTCTAATACCGGTACAAACACGGTTACCTCATATACTACTTATTGGACTACCTATTTCGGAACTGTTACTGGTTTCAATACGGGCAGAACTACTACGTTTGGCACGAGCCGTAGTACGGCAGAATCTCGTAGTACAGGAGAGTCCAGATCTACTGCTACAAGTCGTACTACTACGTTTGGTACTACTACGTCGTTCGGTACAGCTACTAGTCGTACTACGCAAACCTCTAGAACTACTACGTTTGGTACTAGCAGAGGTACTACTACTGCATATACTACAACCACCTCTTTTGGCACAGCTACAAACCGTACTACGCAAACCTCTCGAACTACTACTTTTGGTACCAATCGGAGCACGACTACTGCATATACTACAACTACTGCATTTGTTACAGGTACGAGCAGAGGAACAACTACTGCCTATAGCACTACTACGTCTTTTGGCACTGCTACAAGCCGTACTACTACTTTTGGCACAACTACCGCTTTCGGAACAGGAACTAGTAGAGGAACCACTACCGTTTATAATACGAATCGAGGAACAGGTACTAGCAGAGGGACAACAACTACTTACACTACTTCTCGGGGTACTGGTACGAGCAGAGGAACTACCACTGCTTTTGCCACAAGTAGAGGAACAGGTACTAGTAGAAGTACCACGACTGCTTTTGCTACAGGTACGAGCAGAGGAACTACTACTGCGTTTAATACAACAACTGCTTTTTTGACCTCAAAAAGCACCACCACAGTTTATAATACGAACCGAGCAACGGGTACTAGTAGAGGGACAACCACCTCATTCAATACAACAACTAGTCGTAGTACTACTAGTACATATACTACTACGTTTACGACTACATTTGCGACTAACAGAAGTACTACTACAACGTTTAATACGGCAACAAGTAAGAGTACGACTACTACGTATACAACTGCGTTTTCCACAATATTTAATACTAGTAAAAGTACTACGACTACTTTTACAACGACTTTCCTTACTTCTACAAGTAGGGCGACTACTAGTGCTTTTAACACAAATACTACTTTGAGCACTACTACTGCGTACACTACGTCATTCACTACTACATTTAATACTAGTAAAAGTACAACTACTGCCTTTACTACTACGTTTGCGACCGCAACAAGTAAGACGACTTCTACAACATTTACAACTACTTTTAATACTAGCAAGTCTACAGTGTCTACATATACTACGGCATTTACAACGACTTTTGGAACGAGCAATATAACTAGTAAAGCCACAACGACTGCATTTAATACGGCCACGAGCAAGAGCACTACTAGTACATTTACCACGACCTTTGCAACAAGTAGAGGAACGAGTCATAGTACTACCAGTGCTTACACTACTACTTTTGCAACTAATAATATTACAAGTAAAAGTACTACTACCGCTTTTGTAACGACAACTGTATTTAGTACTAGTAAAAGTACTACTACTACTTTCGGAACTAGCAGAATTACTACTAACGAAACAGGGTGCGCTTACACAACAACATTCAATACTAGTAATGTTACTACTAAGTCGACTACTACCGCGTATTCGACAGCTACTTCTCGTACTACAAACTTTGATACTACCACTGTATTTGACAGCAGTAGGGGTACCAGCCGTAGTACAACGAGTGCTTACACTACTACTTTCGATACATCTGACGGCACCTCTAGGAGTACTACCTCTGTATTTAATACTGCTACAAACAGAGGAACTACTAAAAGTACTACTACTGCCTTTGATACTACGGCTTCTACTAGTAGAACAACTTCTAGTGCATTTGTAACCGTATTTAATACAAATATTACTACGCAAAAGTCAACTACTACTACTTTCGATACTTCGGATACTACAAGTAGAAGTAGTACCACAGCGTTTACTACAGTGTTTAATACTTCTAACATAACTACTGTAAGTACGACTACTGCATTTTCTACAATATATGGAACTGCAAGAACTACCACGACCTCTCGTACCACTACGTTCGATACGTCTAAAGGTACTTCGAGGTCTACAACCACTACGTTCGGAACAAATACAGTTGTTTACGAGCGTGTCACAAGCACAGGTGTAGAAACAGAAGTTTCTTCTGCATCTGCACACAACTCACGATATTGGGATGGATCACAATGGACGGAATAACCGTTGAAGAATTAAATCATAAATTAGAAACAACATTAGAAATCGTCATGGAGCACTTCGTAGAAATGGAAGAACGCATGGAAGACCTAGAAGCCGACATAGAGGCTTTGCAAGATGCCCCTTAAAAAGCTAGCAGATAACGAAGAGCTAGGAAATGCTGCGGCACACTTTTTCAAGTCTGGGAATATAATGCGCTCAGATGAAAATGATGAAGTTGCTAAGCTAAGACACCTACTACCTAAAACCGGTAACTGGTTTACTCCTCTGGAGTATGATATATGGTATGATATAGACGAAGAAAATATTTTAGGTTATACATATACTGATGTATTTTCCAAGTGTTTAATGCTCAGGGTTGCCTGTGTAGAAAAATGCCATCGCACTATGGAACTAGCTGCTAGAGAACCTGTTACTAAGGAAGGTATGGCTATTTTTAATGAATTAAAAAATAATAGTCAGGATAAGTATAAACTTAGCAAAAGAAAACAGAAAAAACATAAATTTGTTATTTTCCTTCCTGGTACTAATATCTTGGACAAGGTTCTGGACTTTGAAAAGACAAAAAGAGCTGTAGCACAGGGAGCAGTACTTAAGTGCCACCCACTAACCGCTCCTGGAATGGTAGCATACTTAAAGTCTGAGTTCGGAAGAGACAAGGTACTAGCAAAGAAGTTATCTGGTCATAGACTACTAGAAGAAGCAGATATTGTGGGATGCTGCGCTAATTCCGAGATGGGTATCTTAGCACTTACAAAAGGAAAGGCATTATATTTGTTTGACAAACCAGATTCTCCCTACACCACGTATAAATCTATTTATAGAGCAATAATGGTAGATGAAACTCCCAGTATAGAAAAACTTCAAAGACTATTATCTGCTAAGTATTCAGGTTTAGTCCCCTATTTTATAGACAACCCGCAAGAACGCATAGACTACTTTTTTAATTTTTGGAAATCAACGCCCCATGTTCTATCTCGTATTAAACAAAAATAATTTCACTTCTCTCACCGTAGATTCTATAAAAAAGAATATGCCAGACGCAGAGTATAAAGTCGTAGACCTAGAAGAAGGTGGTCGACTGCCTACAGCTTTTAAACATGCCAAAGGCTTAACTATGGTTGTAACAGGTGGAATAATTCTTAACATAAAAGAAGGCGACCTACCTCCTGATGAAAAGCTAGAGAAACACCACCTCGCTATGAGCAGGGAAGCTGTTTTCTCTGATCACCCTAAATGGAGAACAAACTATAATCTTATAAAGAGTCGCTTACATGACGGGGTTGTAGATATGTCTATTTTTATTATTAATCCTAATAAGTGGAAAAAGGTACCTACATCTGATAGTAACTTTCTATTGGGTAAAAAAATTCTTTATATGCCTAGATATATGAACCATAGAGACGACCCTACACTAGGTACGTGTATGGGTGGTAGAGATATATTATCCTATGCCGCTCTAGGTCATGATGCACCTGTATTGAATTATCTTACTCACTTATATTCTGGGAATGCTAGTGTTAGAGAGACTTTTGGATGTTGTTTTGATAGGCTGTTACCGTATGTGGATAATTTGCCTGAAAAAGAGAGAAAGGTAGTCGAAAGACTTGGCAATCTTACGAAATTGAGAGTAGGTAAGTTAAGACAGATGTTTGCAGACATACAAAAAAGCCCCGATTAAGGGGCTTCGTTGTTTATGGATGTATGGGAAAGTTAATCTGTTTTCCTAGCATATCTGCTATTTCTTCGACTTGTTCCTCAGTAGCCCATAATACTCCTAGATTAAACTGAATAACTCCAGGTTTAGTATTTTGGCGAGTACAAATGTTTTCAAAAGCTAGAGTGTACTTACAGATTATAAAGGGAAGGTCAGTTATAATATTTCCTTCATCTATGTTTACTCGTATATCTGTTACACCGTCTCTATTAAAGAGCTGTACTTCAGGACTTTCTTCATTAACATACAGTGCCTCATCTTTAGCTGCTGCTCTACTAAACTCTGAATTACCAAAGTTAGGAAAAGAGCCTGTAATATCTGGGAACCATATATTGCTTCCAAAGTTTTCTACTCTACTATTTTGCTCTACGTTATTCTTTGCGAAATCGTCGAGCATACCCATATAACTTAACTCGCTTGAAAAGCGAAAGTCTTGTTCTTGTTGCTGTTCACTCATTTGTTTATTCCTTATACGATCTCACAAGCACCGCCAACACAGGCAAGTTCTTGAGATCCAGTTGTGTTATCTTCTTTCTCAAACTGAGCCAAATCTTCCCAGTTTACATTTTGTGGCATTTCATCCACTAGCTTTTTATACTCTTCTTCGTCAATATCTTCGTAGGGAGCTTGTTGATAAGTGTGATCACTTGTTGGAAGCAAACTAATGCCAGAACATAGATCAAAGTTATCCCAAATCCATTGTGCTACTTGAAGATACTCGCTATCAGTGTAGTACACAGTTACACTTGGCTTATGTTCGCACCAGTGATTCTGATAAGCTTTCCATAATCTTAGCTGATGCATTGCACCTACTTCTGCTACACAAGTACTTGCTTCTGGAGACTTTACAGGAAAGCTAAAGACTACAGATGTTGGAGACATTACATCTTGTTCCATTGGGAATCCTGCTTGCTCCATATAGAGTGCAAGTGGATCTTTTTTGTCCGAACGTACTCGGCGGATGTAATGCTTACTAAAGCGAGGATGTATGCCGGAAGCACTGTCAACAAGCTGAGAAACAGTACCGCTAGGCTTAACACACGTAATAGCTGCAGACTGTGCAACGCCAAGCTTCTCAGCCCATTCTTTATTTGTTTCAATACTAACATCTCTCATTTCCTCTAGCCACTGAGCTAGGATGTCGGAGTCAGGGTTACCAAGAATTTCGTGGTCCATGATACCTGTAAGACTTACGCCCAACAATGCCTCTTCTTCAGTGTTACGCTTCCAACGCACCCGTAGATACCTAAAGTCTGTAAGAGTTGACTGTAGCGTACCAATGATTGTTGCTTTGCGTACTTTTTCTTTTAATGTTTCTAACGTGTCGTCTGCTCGTACAACTACTTCTGACAAGTTACAAAACTCGTTGCTTCGTAGAATAATCTCAGAACAAGGATTAGTACCGAAATCCTGTTCGTGATCTCTACGTCCGTTACGTGCTGCAATCTTCTGTGCCGCTACACGACTGAACAATCCACGCTCACCAGATTTAGACTCATATAGATTCTTCATCTCGGTTAAGAACGCTTCGAAGTCAGGCTTCTCTGTATATGCCACAGAATTATTTGCTAGACGACGCTGTCCTTGATCTACCCACCACTGACCTGACTTAGCTTTTGACATACGTTGGTCTGACAGATTAGACAAACTAATCAGAGCAGATCTACGAACGCCACCAACTACTACAATATCAGCAATCTTACAGCAGACATCATGACACTCAATACTTGTGAGTTTACGTCCTTTTGCTTTCTGGAATATCTCCACACAGAAACGGAACAGATCTTGCAAAGGCTCTGGGCCACTTGCTCGACCACCAAAAGTCTTAAGTCTAGCACCGGCTGGACGTACTCGGCTCATGTCCCACTGAGGTAATTTACCTGCGTATAGCATAGCAATCAACTCTCGGAAAGCACTCGCCCATCCTAGCTTACTATCACTTACTACGATTGTAGAGTTTGTTTTGTGGAATGTTTCTGCTACTTCTGGTAGCTTATTGATGAAGTTACGCTCTACACTAAAACCTACACCTGTTCCACACATCAATACATACATTAGCTCGTCAAAAGCTCGTGGATGGTCAATATGTAAGTAACTACAGTTAAAACCTGCTACGTTATCACGTTTCAAGGCTTCGCCTGCTGTCATCATACAACGCATAGAAGGCATAACTTCTAGCGCATGAATGGCATCCCAGATCTCTTGTCCGCTTTCATCGTCTAACTGTTCTCTTTCTTTAAAGAAATCAACATAACGACTGCATGTTTCTTCCCACGTCTCACGACGTCCTTCTTCCTCTAGCCAACGGGCGTACCTACTCTTATGAATAAAACTTTGATACTGATCCATTATACCATTCTCTCCTCAATATTGGACACATTGTCCTTGCCTATTGCGTCATCGCAATATGTTACTAAATCCATCAACTCGTAGTTCTTTAAAAGTACTTCTGCGTTTTCATTCAATTCTTGTATGTACTTGTATTTTCCATCAATAGGTATACAATCATAAATTGACATGGCATCGCCATACTGTTCTATAAGCTGTTGTGCTCTTTTCGGCCCTATGCCGTTAATACCTGGAACATTATCACCTTTATCGCCTGTTAGACACTTAAAAGAGATATACTCCTCAGGTTTAACTTCATAGTGTTCATGCCAGTTATCTATTGTTACCTCTTTTCGAGTAACGTAAGAAAATCTACTTACACCGTCCTGAATCAATAAGTCCCAGTCTCGGTCACTAGATACTAACCAGATATTTTCTAATCCGTAATCTTTTCTACGCTTTACGAGGTGGGCAGCAAGATCATCTGCCTCTACACCTTTGTAGCGAAGAACTTCAAAGCTCTCTGATAGTAATTCTAATGTTTCTTCGTACTCTTCAAAAAAGTCAATAAATGCTTGCTTCTCTGCTTCAGTTTGTTCGGCATACTTATCTTTTCGATTCTGTTTGTACTCTGGTAATATCTCTTTTCGATAACTCGATGACCCCCAGTCTGCTGTGATAATAACTTTACCACAGTTGTAGGATGTTGCTAGAGATTTTACTGTTTCTACATACTGCTCACGAAAATCTGTTCTGCCTTGATGTTTCCACCGAAAAGCTAAGTTTAGTGCATCTACTACTAGTACACCATCTTGGTTACGTTCGTTAAAATTAAAAGCCACCTATAAACTCCGTCTTTTCTGATTCCAACCAATCATCAGCGAGTAGTACATAACAGTTTAGAAAACGAATATACAAATACTCTATAGTGTTTTCTGGTTTGTTCTCTGTTACTACAAATACTTTAGATCGGTCATATTTAAAGAATAACAAGGGCTTTTGATCGCCACCTGCTGCTTGTATTACAATCTTCTTCCACCATCTGATAATGTTATTTGTTTTCGGTTGTGTGAATATCTTATCAGTCAGCGGTGAATCTTTGTAATTTTTTACCTCTATACAATAATGATTTCTCTGATTGGGGACATATAAGTCCCCTTTCAGGTACTCAAGAGCGCCAGAGGCAGGCACTCTCTCAAATTTCAGTCCGGTCGCTTCCCTCAGCATGTCCCTCACCAGGTACTCGCCTCTCGCTCCCTTCGCTCTCGAATCTACCATCTTCGTCCTCTTCTTTCTTGGGTTCTGATACTTCCTGACCCCAGTGATTTTGTTGTGCCCACCACATTCTTCTTCTGCCTGCGCTCATTGTTACTCCAATACGCTAGTGTTTCCATCCTTGACTACTTCGATCTTCTCTAAGAGTGGGTGTGACCAACCATGAGAAACTAGATAAGTATTCATATCTTCTCGCAGTAGAACTTCTACTATACGTTCTTTTCCGGCATCATCAAGAACACTAATAACTTCATCTAAGAACAACACATTGATTTTAGACTTTGATATACTACTCATCAATCTACGAATAGCTATCAAAGTAGCAGTATTTACTCTAGCCAACTCGCCAGATGAAAGTGCTAGAATATCTACTACATTACCATTATCAGTAATTTGTACATTTAATTTATCGTTTGATACGACAAACTCTAGTGTAAACCGACCGTCAGAGAGTTCAGCCAAGTACTCATTTGCTAACTCTTCGAGTTCTCCAACTAAGTTTTCAATCTTGTACGCAAGTAAACCGTTTGTACTAAAAGACTTTTTCAGAATATCGAGTTCTGACTCTAGCTTTTGGTTTCCTGCGAGTTTACCATCGTACTCTTCTTGCTGTTCAACGAACTCTGCTGTCTGCTCTTGTATTACTTGAATACGAGTGTTGAGTCTTGTTCGTCTTTCGTTCTCTGCTGCATTTTCTGCCAATTGGGTTCGGGCTTCAGATAATGTACTCTTTAGCTCCGCAATTTTTGAATCCACTTCAGACTCTTCCAATATGTTAGTTGGCAGAGACTTGTCGTACGAGCGGTATAAATCTTCCCACTCTTTTTGCGCTTTTTGATTCTGTTCAAAGATTGCATTATTCGCTTTAATCTTTTGAATCAGAGGGCGAATCTTCATAGCTTTGCCATGAGCTTCATCACGCTTTGTGCGCTCGCCTTCAATCATTGCTTTTTCAGAAGAGACATCAATAGATTGCCCACAAGTAGGACACTCATCAGAAATTTTCTCTAATCTGTCCAGAGTCCGTTGAGCACCCGTAGCGACTGCTTGCAAAGACCCTAACTCTTCTTGTAAATCATCATAAGATTCCCAAGAAACTTTACTAGAAGAGATAGCACCGATGTCTATCCTGTCGAGCATTGTTTTATATTGATTATTCTCTCGAATTTTTTTATTTTTTTCAGAGATATTTTCCTTCTCTGTCATCCAATAACGTAAAGCCTCTTCGTCTTTGGATGTATCAATTTCTAAATCTAACATGGGTAGTATGGATGTATCGGTCAACTTATTTGTTTCTAACCATTTTTCTACTGTTGCAAGTTTCCCTGCTATCGTAGAAGACGTATTCGATACTTCCCGAGATGCAGACTTAAATACTTCGAATAACTCAACGTATTTTTCTAAGTGTAGAAGATCAATAAGAAACTTCTTACGGTTTGCATCTGTAGCAGTTAAAAACTGCAAACTCGCATTAGTATTTTGATATACTAACTGCGAAAAGGTTTTAAAGTCAACTCCGAGAATCTCTTGTAGAGTCTTGTACGTATTCGTAGCTGTGTGGCTAGAGATATCTGTACCATTCTTTTCAAGTTTGACTTTTATATTTGTTTTGCGATTAACGGTGATCTGATAACTATCTTCATCTTTCGTAAAAGACAGAGAGATGTTATAACCATCATCCACATAACGATTAGGAATGTCTGCTTTTTTGATACCCTTAGAGTTCTTGTTATACAGTGCTTCCTCAATGATTAACGGGATGGAGGACTTCCCCATCCCGTTAGTACCAAGGATTTGTGTAACAGTATTGTCGTCTAATTGTAACTCATTACCAGAACCATAACTAAAGCAGTTATCCCATCTCAATGTTTGTAGTGTAATCATTGTATGTTCCTATGATGTCTGGTATTTTATCAGGGTTAATTTCTAGTATGTACGTTAGATACTCTACTAGCTCTTCTTGCACGGACATATCTTTATCCATGATAAGAGATGCCTCTGACTTACGTTTTACTACTTTTTTATCTAGCAATTCTGAGTTCTTTACTCCGGCTAGATCTTGCATATCTCCTTCTACTTCATAGATCGTGTGATCAAAATCAGTAGGAGTCATATCTTCACTACTTGTAACTGTTTTACGAATTAGCTGTGGTAATCTAAACTCTTCCCACATCCAACTCCAGTCCTGTTCGTTAATAAGCAAGTAACCTGTTTTTACTTTACTTCTATGAAAGGAAGTAGTCATAGGACTACCAGGATATACAATATTGCGTTGACAGTTGCTATGGGCGTGTAGGTCGCCTGCAAATACAACAGGGAAGTCTTCAAACAGGTCTAATTCGACTTCGGGTTTAACGTGTGGCGGTATTTCTCCTCTAACGTGAGTGAATAAAGGCCAGCTCGTATCAAAATGATCTATACTACCTTTCTTATGCAAATCTGCGTAAGGCAGGATACTGAAACCTAAGTCATTGTCTACATAAGACACATCTACAATATGAATAAGAGGATTAATATCCCTACTTACTTGCTTTAGCTGAGTAAAGAAAGTCTTATTCTTCTTAGTAGCTTCATGGTTTCCATCATAAATAATAGTTGGAATCTTTACTCCACGAATAAACCTGAAGTAAAGTTCCAACTCTTCCATATTCGGAAGACGATCAAAGAGATCGCCTCCGATTATGTGCATATTACATTCTTTTTCTAGTTCATAGATCTGGTCAAAGAACATTTGATAACGGTTTGTAGCCCACTTTACTGGGACATTCTTCTGCCCCAGCTTGATGTGCCAGTCTGCCGTAAAAAGAATCATCCTACATTGAACTCCGCGTCAAGAGCTTCATCATCAGTCTCGTCACCGTGGTTACGAACTCGATCAAGCAACTCTTTCTGTGCGTCAGGAGTAGGACGGGTCATTACGTCATCCATAGACTTTAGATCAGCAATAGCTTCACGCTCTTCGTCTGTAAGAGCACGAGGCTTGCACTTTAGTGCTTGCAACTGATACTCTACGTTGTAAGGAAGAGGGCCAGTCTTAACTCGCTTGAAACAAATGTCCCAGCCAGTGTCAGGGTCAGTAGGGTCGCCTAGATCTTCTGCAGCAGTAATGATTTGCTCCCACAGCTTCTTCTTGAGGTTTACTACTTTAACTTCACCGTTGTCGATGCACTGAGTAGCGTAGCTCCAGCCACACTTTAGGTCGGGATAGTACTCACGAACCCAGTCTTTTTCGACATTGTTGAATCGCTCAGAGTTTCTATCGAAAGATAGGCACTCCATTGGAATGTTTTTACCGTTCTCGCCATTAATCCAGTAAACATAGCGTGCAAGAATGTCGCCAACTACGCGCATCTTGTTGTCACCATCTTTATACTGAAAAGTTGAGATTGAGGATTTTTGGGCTCCGCCCGTTTGCTTATTGAATGATAATGCCATTAGTGTATAGTCTCCAGTTGGACTTCTTCATAGATGAACGTTATTTCGTCCGGTAATACTATGAGTAGCCTGTTGTCGTTAATTTGTTCTAGAGGCACTGGACAATGCAGTGGATCTAGTGTGGTTTTGTGCGTTGCAAAATACTCCGCTGTACTTCTAAGAGAAGCCAGTGCGTAGTATATGCAAAGTTCTTTTTGTGTGTACTTATAAGAATTGTAAAGAAGCATTTCTCCATGAAGAAGAAAGCAGTCGCCTGTAAAGTCTTTATGAGAATATTTATAGATAGGGTCATACTTGTTACGAGGGATTTGACTCTTTACGAGCATTTCCATTATCGTGTTACAAGTAGCAATATTTCCTTGCGCCGTATCAAAAACCTTCTTCCAATCAAATAAGAGCACTATTATACTTCCTTTTTACCATTTTGTCAAGAATTATTTTTTTAAAGGTACTTCATATTCCAACCCTGCTTCATATAGAACCCGACACGATTGGAGGCTTGTTTTCGAGCCGTATTTCCTTTCAGGTGTATATCTATAATAACAGGGTCGATTTTACCTTCCTTTTTCCGAATCACTCGTCCACAAAGCTGTGTCAGTAGTGGTTCATTATTTACGGGCGTTGCCAGTATAAGACAGCTAAGTGTGTCTACTGATATGCCCTCTGAGAAGATAGCCTGTGTCCCGTACAGAACATTAGCATCCCCGTAGAGTATTTCTTCTACGAGTGTTTCTCTATCTTCATGCGATACTTCGCCAGTAACGCATATTGATTTGTCTCCTGTAAGCTCGGAACAAGCCTTCAGAAAGCTCACTCTATCACTTACTACTAAGACTTTATGCCCCTTTGCAGCGTAGGCTGCCGCAAGCATTGCTATTGTATGTCTATACTCTTCATCATTTGCTAGCTTTGTGACTCTGTTAGCCCAGGGGATTCTAGCTCCATCCATGAATCGTATTTCTGACGGTACAATGTGTACTGTAGGGGTCATATAGTTTTCTTTAGGTGGCTTGAAAAGAGTATTACCAAAGTAATCTCTGAATACAACGTGTTTTCCATCCTTTCTTTCTATAGTACCCGATAGACCTATCTTATATCTACAGTAATTTGTATCTAAAATTTTACTAAAGGTCGGACTACTAACATGATGCATCTCATCTAGTATAACAGTCCCAAACTCTTTGCGAATCTTGTCTACATTTCGGTATAAAGTCTGAGTATTCCCAATCACGATAGGAGCATCAAGATCAAATTGACCACTGCCTATGATGCCTGGCTTAAATCCATAGACTTTCTCTACTTCTTTTGCCCACTGATTACGCAGAGGGACAGTGTGAGTAACAACAAGTGTTTTCTGTCCAAGTTTACCAGCGATAGCTAAACCTGTAAATGTCTTACCCCAACTGACCCATGCGTTAATTATACTATTATCTTCGATTTCGTCATAAACCGCTTGCTGGCTTGGTCGTAAGTCAAACTTAAACTTAGGAAAGTCTACAGGCTTATTTACACGCCTATCGACTATTTCGTAATTTGATGGTATCAAATCCGTACGACCTATTGGTAATGAGACTAACCCATTACGAATAATGCCCATATTCTTAATCACCTCAGGTGGATCAAGAGGATTGTGCGTAGGAATAGTATAGGTGAGCTCTTTGTCGATTCTCTCCTGTACTTCTTCGGTACAATCCATGTATATTCTGTGGCTTATGACTGCTTTCATAGGTCTAGTTCATTCTTTGCGATAATATATGATTTTACGAATTCAGATCTGACAATATCTTCTACCTCAAACTCGATAAAAGTGAACAAATCCATGCGTTTTAGAACTTGGAAGAAGTCTTTAAGGCCGTTTGCCCTAAGATCTGCCTGTCTAAAGTCTCCACAAAATACAATTCTACAGTTCTCACCCATACGAGTGATAATAGAATCTAGCTCATGAAAAGACATATTTTGGCACTCATCAATAAGAATAACTGCATCTCTGAGTGTAATTCCTCGTATAAATGAAGTAGTCATAAACTCTACTAAGTTTTTCTGTTTCAGTATTTCGTAGGCATCGCCTCTACCGAACAGATCATTAGCAATATCTTTATAAGGCTCTTCATAAACAGAGGCTTTCTCCTTCTCTGTACCGGGTAAGAATCCAATGTCTCTTGTAGGTACAGCACTTCGTATAATTACTAGCTTTTGAAAGGCTCCTTTTGCCATATCATCGTATGCTAGGTACGAGGATATAAACGTCTTACCTGTACCTGCAAGTCCATGCAGAACAAGGTGTTTGTTAGATTCAAATGCTTTTAGCTGGTTACGTGTTAAAGGTTCTATTTCTTGCAGTTCAAAGTTGACTCCTGCAAGAGTTTTTCTTCGTTTTCCCATATTATACTTTCTTTCTGGTATCTTTGAGTTTCGTTTCCGA
>Ga0187217_1000057_pt1 | contig 37267 bp, 47 predicted proteins | sample 15SPOviralmetaG_FD_130165 | JGI IMG/M metagenome (GOLD analysis project Ga0187217, IMG submission 130165) | Marine viral communities from the oligotrophic San Pedro Time Series (SPOT) site, San Pedro Channel, CA, USA - 15 SPOT_SRF_2010-09-15... | ecosystem: Environmental > Aquatic > Marine >... | reverse complement strand
TTGACAACTTCACAATTTTAGAAACTGTATATCAAAACTTGATTAGCAATAAAGAAGATGATGCAATAGATTCTATAAAGAGATTTGAAATAGACTCAATAAAAGAAGGAGCATTAAATGAAGAAGATTACAAATATAAAAAGCAAGTAGCAAAAGCATTTGATAAGATAAATGATGAAATGTTTAACTTCAGACATTCAATGGGATTAAAACAATTAACTAACAAGGACATGAAGTTAAAGAAACAGGTAGAGTCAATACATCAAGCTATATTTAAGTTACAAGCAGAATTGCTGTCTAAAGGTTTAACTGAGAGTAGATTAAATGAAATGGATATCAATGATCCAGTATTAATAGCAATGAGAGCTTTCAAAACCCAATTAAAGAAAGACAAATCAAAGCCACCGACAAAAAAAATTAGCATGAACAAGTATTACAAGTTAATGGACATGGAAAGTGATCTTATAGATCAAATGAAAGATGCTGCTAAAGAACTTAAACAATTAGATTCTGATATGAATGCAGAGGCAGGTCAAAAAGGTGATGGTTGGTCTGATGCAGATGCTAATAGATATGGTGGTGATTTAGATAAACTTCAAACTAAATATGAAAAATTAGCTAAACAAAAAGCTAAGGTTAAAAAAGCCATAATGGATTATAGAATATCCTAAAACATTTCTGAAACTTTTCTGGTAAAAAATTAGGTTAATTGGAATATTATCCTTATCTTTATTATATAAATAAAAAGGTAGAAAATATGAAAAAATTCTTAAACAATTCTTTATTAGTATTAGCCGGATTTGCTGCATTATATGTTGCATATATTACCGGAACAGGTGAAATTCTTAATTATATAGACTTTGCAGATCCATTAAATGAAATGGGGTTTTGTGTTGCATCCCTTTCAATGGGATTTGGGTGTATTATAGCTGGTGTTTCTAAGTAAGAATACCTATGTTATTCTATTGTTAAGCATATTTATATTAAATGAAAACAATTGAAAACATATCAACAGGTGAGGTATTTGAAGGTTCAGAGATAGAATATTTTATCGATGATGAAACCCAAATTGGCGAAGTTTATATAGATGGAGATCTAATATTTCAATCTCTAGATGTAATAGATGATAACCAATTAGAACATGCTTTTCGACAAGAATTTAAACTCTTATCAGAAGCAAGTGATATTTTTCTAGATTTTAATGGGTAACATCATATTTATATTAAATTAACTAAAGGAGAAAATGTTATGGCATCACATGAGTTATATGCTAAGATGGAAGCAAATTGGAACGAGTTCAGCGAGAACCATTCTAAATTTACAGAAAAAGGAAATAAAGCAGCTGCAACTAGAGCGAGAAAAGCAGTTGGTGAATTAAAAAAATTAGTAACAGAATATAGAAAAGCATCTGTTGCAGAATCAAAAAGATCATAAGGCTGAAATATGGCACGATTAACTAATGAACATTTACATAGCGAAATAAAGCTAGTAAAAAATGATATTGAATATCTTAAGGAAGGTCAGTCAAAAATACAATCTGATATCACAATGATTAAGAAAGTATTGTTAGATCCGGATCATGGTACAATAGCAAGAGTTAATCGTAATACGCATTTTAGGAAAAAGGCTAACGGTGCAATATGGTCTGTATGGATTGCAGTCCTAGGCATCCTTAGCAAATTAATATTTTGGAATTAAATGAATAAATCGGACTTACATAATAGATTAAAAGATTTGATTAAAGAAGAAGTAGAATCTACTTTAGCTGAACAATCATATCGATATGGCGGAATATTAGATCCTAAAGATTTTGATCCAATAGACCCAGAAATACATATACGTGGATTTGGCACAATGTCCAGATCTTCATTAAGAACAGAAATATCAACTAGAATAGAAGGTGCCCTTAAGACAGCAAAAGAGGCTGCAGAAGGAGGACCTAATTCATTTGATAAATTTAAGTCACTCGAAGGAGTTTTCGAAGATAAGGGTGTCCTTATGCTTCAAATTAAGGCTGAGGTAGAAATAGCCGAACAATTGGAAAGCTTACGCAAAAAGGGGGGCCGTCGAGCTCAACCAATCCCTAAACAATTTTAAAGTTTCATTAGGTTTTACGAAAAAGTTTTTATATATTAATAATAATATTAATTAATAGAAGAAATACGCTATGGGTGTAGCGTATGAATTAGAGAGCTCCTTAAGGTAAAAGGACAATAGTGTCCAATTAAAATAAAGGAGAATAAATTATGAAAAAAATCATTTTAACAATTGCTTTATGTGTTGCAACGATAGTAGCAACTCAAGCACAGACAAAAGGTGACTGGTACGTAGGTACTGGCGATATAAGTAACGTAGCATGGACAGATTGGGCAATTAGCCCGACTGTAGGTTACGGAGTAATGGATAACCTAATGGTAGGTTTATCTGTTTCACAAGCAGATTCAACAGTTGATATGTCATATGACTTACATGCTAGATATTTTTATAAAGGATATTTTGCATATGCATCAACTAGTGGATTAGATACTGAGACGTTGAGTCTTGGAGTAGGAAGGATGTTTACAGTACATAAGAGTGTGTACATTGATCCTAGAATCGTTTATAATACAGAAGAGAAGACTACAAACCTTAGTTTAGGTTTCGGACTTAGATTCTAATAAAAATAAGCGAGCTCTCTAAACACCCCAACCGGCAATTATGCCACAAAATTAATAAAAAAGAGGAATACAAATGGATTCAGTAATTAAGTACGTAACAGGATTTTTCGGTGGACTATTATCAATCATGATGGCAGTTTTACCAGTATCAATTCTATGGACTGTCTTAACAGGCGGTACTGTATTTGGAATCGATGTTGTAGCTAATCTTTCAGCTCTTGTAAGTGCACTAGGTAATGGTGGATTTGTAGGATTGATAGTATTAGTTATTATTACATCATTCTTTGTGAAGAAATAAGTTATCTTATATACATATGGAAAAGGCGCTTTACGGCGTCTTTTCTTTTGTCAAACATTTCTGGTAAAAAATTAGGTTATTTGAAAAAGTTTTCTTATCTTTATATATAATTAAAAAAAAGAAATATGCATAAGTTATATCTAGTAAGTTTTATAATTGAAGAAAGAAGATGTTTTAAGATAGGTATCACATCTAACTTTGATGTAACAAAACGATTCCAAAAACATATTAACAATGGCAATATTTTAGCATTTAAGATATATAAGAGTTCCTACTTTGAAAGTTATGATGATGCATATGAAGCGGAACAATTGTTAATGAATAATATAGTAAATGAGTTTGGAGGATATGATTATAACGGAGAAGTTAAATTTCATAATTTTTGGGCTAAAAATAAGTTAGGAGGTATAACAGAAATTAGAAAATATAATCAAGAAGAAGTTAATTTTGCTTGGAAGTTTATAAATGAAAATGGAGAAAAAAGTTATAAAAAGCTTCAAAAAGATTAGGTTATTTGAAATATATTCCTTATCTTTATTATATAAATAAAAAATAAAAAATATGCCAAAAGTTAAAAAAGCCCCAAAAATTGAATACGGAATTGAAATTGTTAAACCATGGTCAAAGGAGATGTATGATCATAATGATGTAGTTTCAGAGGAAATGAAAATGAATATTTTAGATGCCTGGAAAAAGGCCTTATCTAGATTAAATGCTAATTTAACTAAGATTGACCATGAAGGGTTGCAATGGGATGAAGAGGCATTTAATAATGAGAGTAATGAAATATCAAATCCAATCCTAGTTAAACTTCAAAGAGGTATTATGTATACCGGATATGGAGATGGATTTACCATTCAAGATGTAAATGATGAATTCGAAAGAGAATTAGAAAATATGCCTAATTATCAACTCCATGAATCATATAGTTATTTAGCATTCGAAGGCCTGTTACCAAGAACGACATTTATGTTAGTAGGATTTGAATGGGAGAAGTTTGATTATCATATCATTGGTTCACAAGAATGTACTTCACCAGTATTATCACTAAGTTTTAATAATAATTAAAAATAAAAAAAATGCAGAAAATAATTGAAAAGTTTACAGTAGAGTTAAAAGGAGATTTAATTACCGTTTATAAAGATGGAGAATTGGTAACCGGTAAAGCAACAAGAGGTGCCACATCTGATATGGATTTTAAAGATATGTGTGAGCAAGTTCAGCGACATGTAGAGAAGACGAAAAAATAATATGGGAAGAAAAAAGAAATTACAGATTGGCGACATTGTTAAAGCATATTTCCTAGGAACATCTGATACATATGATGTAATTAAAGTTATTGATAAACAAACTTACAAATTACGATGTGTAAAATCAGGAACAATATTACCTAGTGTAAAATGGAAGAAGGATATGGATAAGAAATCGGTATGGTATATTGATGCTTATATAAGTCATAACAATGTTGCTAAGTCAACGGAAGATCAGAATACCAGTAAGAACACTACGGAAAAAGATGAGCTAGATATAGCCATTAAAAAACAAGAGAAATTTATAGATGGAAAACTAAACAAGTAATATTTATTGTTTTACCAATCTAAATTAGGAGTTATAATATGGGACATTATGAAGATTTATGGTATGATATTACCGAGTCAATAAATAACAAAGATCTTAAGAAAGAGTTCGATGCACAGTTAAAGAAAATGAACAGCCAAGATAAACATAGATATAAAGATGTTAGAGATAAATGGACTTATGCACATGAAAAGGTTACAAAACTTTATGATAAAAAAGCTAAGAAATAATTTGCCTAATTGAAATATTTTTCTTATCTTTATATATGATAAAAAGGTTAGAGGTCAAGCCTGAAATTGACCTGAGATTAAAAATTAATAAATGACAAAAAATAATTCAGTTCACGAAATGGTTGATGTCTTAAAAAAGTTAGGACCGATGACCGAAACAGAAGTATTCAAAGCAGCCTTTGGATATGATCGAAACAATTCAATCCAATCAAACAAAAAATATGCCGACATGCTTCGTAGAGGTATGAGAAAAGGTCTTATCAGTCGAGTTGAGACAGACGGATTAGGTAGAGCTAGGTTTGCATATTATGCTCCTAGAGTAGTTAAAGTATCTTGTTCATCAGAATTAGATAATAGTTGGCACAACGAATCAATATAAAAAAAGTTAACAAAAAATTAGGATCTTTGAAATAAAGTCCTTATATTATAGTATATTAATTAAAAAATAAAAATTATGGCTTATTATGTAGCAAAGGTTAAAATTGCAACCGATACACCGAAAGGAGTTAAATGGCAATCAGAATCGTATTTAGTAGATGCACTTACTGTAACTCATGCAGAAGCATTAGTGAATGAAGACTTCAAAGATGATGGAGTTGAATTCGAAGTTAAATCTGTTTCCAAATCACAGATATGTAAAGTAATTGAACCATCAACTAAAAATTCGTAGATATGAGATATAATATAAATGATAAAGTTGTTTTTGAAAACGAAGGAGTAAATCAGGTAGGAGTTATTACAAATGTAAGAAAGGCTGATAACAAAACCTATTATGACCTCAGAGCCGAAGGAGGGTCTGGATTTGTTTTAGTTCCTGTAGATAAAACAAAAAATAAGTATTCAAAGTCATATGCTATGATTAATTCTAAACTTTCAGAAGTATTTAATCAGTCAGTAGCAGATGGAGATATTGAACCAACAAATCTTTATGCAAAAGAAGGATTTGGTCATACTAGAGGTAATTTTACAAAAGGTACTCCTCTATATTTTGATGGTGAAAAGGATGGTAAGATGGGACAAATGGAAAAAAGAAATGACTTTATATTTCCAACGCAAGGTCCAAGATCATTTTAATATGAGAGAAGAGATTAAAAAAGAACGACTTAAAAAGAGAGTTCTTAAAGATTTTCCTAATGCTTATGTAGATCATGATGGTAATGGTTATAAGATAATGGTTGGCAATAAATATATTGCTGAAGAATATTATTTACCAAATACGCATGATCTAGATAAAGCATGGGAATATGCTGCATTAGCATGTAAGACAACTCAAAATTTTAATAGATCACATCCGGATAGAATGGACCTTTCTGATAAAGAGGGTAAATACCATAGAATCAGTAAACGTAAACGGAGAGGCAGAAATGTTAAATAAAATTAAAAAATTGTTTATGAAAAAAGACGAAAAAGAAGTGGAGATCAATCCACCAGAAACTCAAGAACAACTTGACAAAGAAAATGAGCAAGCTATTCTTAATGCAGAAGACGATGCTGTAGAATTAGCAGAAATACAACCAACTGCAGAAGAGTTAGCCGAGATGAAAAATCAAGGATATTTAGAAGATTCGGCAGCAGTAGTTGGGTATGCAAGTCGTAAAGATCAATATGAAGCATATTCGGATATAGTCGGAACTATACCAGAAGGAGAGAGTATATTAGATTTCGGTTGTGGTCGTGGAGATTTTTATGCATGGCATGAAACTACATTCGGTCCAGGTAATGTAGATTATTTAGGAGTTGATGCAAATCAAACATTAATAGATATCGGCAATAGTTTATATGATAATGTCAATTTGGTTTGTGATGACTGGACTAATTTAAAAGTGAAAGATAAAAAAGATTGGTGTGTTAATATACAATCGAATAATTTAAGATATGATGCAATGACAGATGTATCTAATATTGAGTATGTCAAATCAACAATTGATAAGATGTATGAAATGTGTAATCAAGGATTAATAATATCACTTTCTTCAGATAAATATGAAGTAGAAAATCAATTAACATATGATGCTGGTGAATTAGCATCATGGGCAATAACAAAATTTGATATCGTAGCAGTTGATCATACGACTAATACTAATCAATTTCTAATAGTAATTTATAAAAACTAAAAATATGGGATACGTAAACAATACAGCAGCTTATGATCAAAAGAAAGTTCGTAAGTATGGAAAATTATATGGTTCAATTGACTTCGAAGTTAATGATTCTATAACACAACATTATTTTGAAAACAATGAAAAGCCAGTAGTAGGAAAACTGCATATTGGAAACAGAACTTTTGATGTAACATATCAAGAATTAGATATGATTCAAAAAACGTTAGGTACTGCAAAAGATGTAGTTAACAGAAAGTATAAAATGGGAATGATGCGATAATGGGATTCCATAAACGATATATTAATGACGAGCAGATAATTGGCATCTACAGAAATGGTGGATGTCAAGCCGTTATTGACTGGTATCAAAAAGGAAGTGATGCTATAATCTTATCAGGAGAATTATCAGAAACCGTTCATACATTAATGAATATATTAGAACATAATCATGAACGAGGTTGGAATCGTATTTCTGAAGTTATAGCAGCTGCTTCTATAGAAAAAGGTTTCCAAAACTAATATTTATATAAAAGGGAATATATGTCAAAATTTGGAATGTATACTAAAGGAACCAATGAAAACAATCAGCATATAAGTTTAGTTGAAGTTTCTACAAAACAAGAAGCGGAAGCATATTTTGCAGGACGTAAACAATTATCACTACTTCAATTCCATAACATGTTTGTTGTACGTGAAATAAAATCACCAGAATCAAAAAATCTATTATTAGGATAATAATGAAATTAGATGAATTAGAAATATTTGAAGATGATTTTGATTTATTTGTAGCACTAGATGATATAGATAAAGTAGAATTTTTGTCAGATGCAATTGAATATGGAACAGAAGTTGCGGTAGTTAAGCACGTAACTAAGTTGGCAGACAAATATATGCCAAAGACACCATTAGTTGCATCTGAAGATTTTACTGTGGGTCCATATAGATTATGTGTAACAACATTTAAAGATTCTGAAATTCATTTAAATTCTAATAGTCTAAAAGCAATTAGATATTTTGTTAAAAAGATTATGAATGATGGAGTTATATTATGGCCATCAGATAAAAAGAAAAGCGAATTTGATATCTATCGTTTTTTTAAAGCATATAAAATTGTAGGTAAGGTTGGCCCTTTCTGCGAAAACTAGATATTTATTAATGTAATTGGACTTCACTGCGGGTTGGACAGTTACAAAACATTTTTTATTAACGTTAAATTATTTAAGGAGATTTAATTATGACAAAATTAACACCATATGGCACATCGCCATTCGACATCCTATTTAAGGATTTTTTCAAAACAGATGTAGACTATCAGTTTGCAGATACAACTAAACTTAACCATCCAGTAGATATATATGAAGCCGAAGAAGGGCTCAATATTGATATTGCATGTGTAGGTTTAACTAAAGAAGATATTGATCTTAATATTGAGGGAGATATACTTCGAGTAGAATATAAAAAAGACGCTGGCCATAACGGGACAGAATACATTCAAAGAAATATTGCTAAACGAGCATTTAACTTTGGATGGAGAATTAGTAGACGATTTGACTTAGGTCAATTAGAAGCTAAATTAGAAAATGGATTGTTACATCTTCATGCGCCACTTGCAGATGAAGCAAAACCTAAATCAGTTACAATTAAGTAAATAGTTCCAGCCCGCAGTGTTCAATTATAATTTTATAGAATATAACAATAAGAAGTATTTAGTTAGACGTATTATTAAAGTATCTGACTTAAAATCTAACTTTGATCAACAGGTCTTAAAACAATGGACGCGATCAGATACCCTCTTAAAGAAAGATGGATTATTTTACTGTTGTGAAACTATACAAGAAGCTGTTATAGTGCCATAAGAAATACAACAACCATTATGGTAATATATATCGCAGGTGTTATATCAATTTTTTCTTTCATCATATATAAATAACAAATTTCATGCTCAATCAGATTAAGTAAAGATTAAAAAATCATTAATTATCTGATAAAAAGCTTGAAAAAAATTAGGTTATTTGAAATATATTCCTTATCTTTATATATAAGATATTAAATAAAAACCATTAGATATGAAGAAAAACCTCGAAGTACTCCAAGCATTTGTAGATGAAATGAAAGCAAATAGTTCTCTTAATGTTAAAAAGACTATTATTAATTCTTACGGTAAGAATTCATTTATTAAGAGTGCATTAGTTTATGCATTAGATCCTTATAAGAAGTATTATGTAACCAGTAAGACATGTAAAAAGAACGTAGACATATGTGATATGAATAAGATTCATGATGATATATTTACATTGTTAAACGACCTTAATGATAGGGTATATACAGGACATGATGCAATTGCAATGGTAAATGCATTTATACTTCAACATAAAGAATATGAAGATTTGATCTTTAGTATTATAGATAGAAACTTAGAAATTAGAGCGTCTGAATCAGTTATTAACAAAGTTATTCCAAATTTGATTCCAACCTTTGATGTAGCATTAGCAAATAAGTTTGATCCTAAACGAGTTAATTGGGATGATAATTGGTTTGCATCTAGAAAGTTAGATGGTGTAAGATGTATTACTATTGTAGGATTAGATGGAGAAGCAAAGTGTTATTCTAGAGTAGGTAATGAGTTTGAAACATTGCAAGTTGTTAAAGATGCGGTTAAACAATTGGGAGTAGTAGGAGTAGTATTTGATGGTGAAATTTGTTTAATGGACAAAGAAGGAAATGAAGATTTCCAAGGTATAATGAAACAAATTAAAAGAAAGGATCATACAATAGAAAATCCTAAATATGTAATGTTTGATTATTTGACCCAGACAGAGTTTGATGCTAAGACAAGTGAAAAGCCATTAGCAGAAAGAATATCTAGATTTGCTAAACTAGATGAAAGAATAAAAGATCAAGAATCATTATCAGTTCTAGAGCAAGTGGTTGTTAATGATGATGATCATTTTGCTGCTTTGAAAAGTAAAGCAGAAAAGGAAGGACATGAAGGAGTTATGTTGAGAAAAAATGTTGGTTATGAAGGTAAAAGATCTCAAAATTTATTGAAAGTAAAAAAGTTTTATGACGCGGAATATAAAGTTGAGAGTATTGATTTTGAAGATCATAGAATTATAAGAGAAGGAAGGGAAGAGGTAGTTAGAATGATGGCCCAAGCTTATATTAATCATAAAGGACATGAAGTAAAAGTTGGCTCAGGATGGAATCAAGAGCAAAGATTAAAGTATGAAGCTAATCCAGAATTAATTATAGGCAAGACAATTACCGTTCAATATTTTGAAGAAACTAAAAATCAACAAGGAGGTTTGAGTTTAAGATTTCCGACGGTAAAACATGTTTATGAAAATGGTAGAAATGTTTAGGAATTACGAGATAAATTTATTATATTAATATATGAAAGAAAATGTAAGATTGGGTTATGCATGTGTTAACATGACATTAACTAACCGACCTAAAAAATTAGGAGGCAGAGTAACAACATCAAGGACTGCTAGAAAAGTGACTTGGAAGAAAGGATCTGAAGATCCGAAAGATTGGGATTTACATTTATTAGGCGAGAGGACATTATTAAATGCAAACGACTTGTTACATTATCTACAATGGAATAATGAACATAACATTAAATTATTTAGATTAGGTTCTGAATTATTTCCATGGCATGATCAATATGAGTTACATCAGTTACCTCAGTTTAATGAAATATCAAAAAAATTATTAGAATGTGGTAACTATGCACGTGAACATGGAATTCGTATAACAACTCACCCAGGTCCATTTAATGTTTTAGGTTCTCCTAAATTAGATGTTGTAGAGCGTACAATTGTAAGTCTTGAAAGACATTCTGAGACATTTGATATTATGGGTTTTGAGCCTTCCTTTGAAAATAAAATTAATATTCATGTTGGTGGTTCATATGGTGGCGACTTTGTAGGCACATCAAAAAGATGGATTGCAGGTTGGCATAGATTATCTGATAACTGTAAGAAACGAATAGTATTAGAAAATGATGACAAGCCTAGTATGTGGTCAACAAAAATGTTATATCATTATTTTCATAAAGAAATAGGTATTCCAATTACATTTGATTACCACCACCATTCATTTCATCCAGATGAGATGTCAGAAGAAGCAGCATTAAAATTAGCCGCAACTACATGGCCTGATGATGTTAGACAGTGTACACATTATTCAGAAAGTAGAGCAAGAGAATTTCAAGATCCTAAAATTAGAGCACAAGCACATTCTGATTATATTAGAGATGAAATTAATACTTACGGACTTGATATAGATATTGTAATAGAAGCTAAGGCAAAAGAGTTGGCACTTTTAGAATATCGTAATATTTATGCGTATAATAATAAAAATAAAAAAGAAGTTTTACTATGAAAGACAGAGAAAATGTATTAAGACAGCTAGATGAAGCTGACAATATGATTGCAATAATTGATGATGCAGTTAATAAAGGTCGACCTATTGACCCTACTGAAATCAGAAATAGATTTAGAACTATTCGACAAAAATTAAAATTTGCAATAGACAGAGTAACCGCGAGCTAATAAATGAAACAAAGACTTTTTCCATTTATAATAGGATTAGCAGCACTTGCCGTGTCAGGCTCTGCTGCATTCTACTCTGTATTTGGATTGAGTAAATTATTTGCAGGTGCGAGTCTGCAAGTAATAATAATGGCCGGGTCGTTAGAATTTGCCAAATTAGTTTGTGCATCATTATTATACCAATATTGGGACTCAATAAATAAGTTCTTAAGATTTTATTTATCTGTAGCAGTATTTGTTTTAATGATAATTACAAGTGGTGGTATATATGGATTCCTATCTGGAGCCTATCAGGAAACAGCAACCAAATCAGAATTCCTAGATAAATCATTAGCTGTATTACAAACTAAACAAAATAGATTTGAAGAACAGAAGACAGATCTTAATTTAGAAAAGGTACAATTGAATACGACCATTTCTGATTTGAGAAAATCACTTTCAAATCCAACATCAGTATCATATTGGGATGAAACGGCACAACAAGTAATTACAACAACATCTAGTTCTACAAGAAGAGCATTACAATCAGAATTAAAAAGTACTATTGCAGATAGAGATACTATTAATGTAAGATTAGAAGCTGTAATGGATTCAGTTATGAGAATTGATACAGAATTATTAGATCTAGAAATTGGTAATGAAGAACAAAGAGAACTAGGTCCACTTAAATACTTATCAGAAACAACTGGTAAGGATATGGGACAAGTTGTTAATTGGTTTTTACTATTAATTATATTTGTATTCGATCCATTAGCAATTGCAATGGTAGTAGCAGCTAATTTTGCATTTACACAAATAAAATCTAAAGAAGATAATTTTAATATCCCAAATGAAGTTCCTGACATGCGGGAACCTTTAGGCGATTGGGCAGACCAAGAAATAGTTATTGAAGATGAAGAATTAGATCAAGAAGAAATGATCAAAAAGAATGAAGAAATTTTAGCTACACCCAAAGAAGATATTTATAAAGAAAAGCAAAAACCAGAAGATGATAACCCACCTGAAGAAAGGAATAATGGTTATTGGAATTAATATTAAATAATAAGTTATGGCAAAGAAAAAAGTTACAAAACACAATTTTAAGACAAAAAGAAAAGATGGTAAGACATTAATGATATGTCGAAATAGTATTGCAGATACTAACTACAACTTATGGTCATTTCTAGAAAAACATCCTAGATGTAATGAATGGGTTGAAACAAATGCAAATGTTACAGCTGTACTATGTTGGCGATGTGTTAATAAGACGGTAGGTCCGCCTGAGATAAAGGGTGGGTATGTATCAAAAGGTAGACCTCGAGGGTGGCAGTTTATGAAAGAGTTTGTAGACCCACAAGGAAATGTATTTCATAAAGGTAAGGAACAGGTCGACCTTAAAGGTACATTAGAACCAACTAAGATTGACACTACTCCTAAAAAGAAATTATCTAAACAAGAAAAAATAGATCTTAAGAATGCTATTTATGAACAAATGGCATTAGTTAAAGGCAATCTTAAAAAAGCAAAATTCAAAAAAGATCTAAAAAAAGGTGATTCAGAATTAAAAAGATTGAATCGACAATTGAAAAAGATTCGATAATCTTTGGACTTATGAAATATTTTCTTTATATTATAATAAATTAGAAAAGATTATATGAGTATATACGAAGAAAAACAGCAGAAAGAACCATTGGTAGTAGAAGAACCTCAAGGAAAATTATATGAGGCATTACATAATCAGTTAGGTACATTATTAGATTATGAAGATTCAGTTATTTTTATTAATGATGAAATTAATGATCATACATTGACAGATTTTATTATTCGTATGCGAAGTTTACTACAACATCGAAAAAATAAATCAGCCCCAATCAATTTAATGATTAATAGTCCAGGAGGAGATATTTATGAAATGTTTGGTATCATTGATTATATAGAATCATTAGATGTTAAAGTTAATACAATATGTAGAGGAAGAGCATTTTCAGCAGCTGCTATTATATTAACATGTGGTACTGGGTCAAGGATGATGAGTAAACGTTCAACCGTAATGTTTCATCAATCATCGAGCTTCCTTGGAGGTAAAATGAGTGATATAACGGCATATCTAGATAATGTTAAAAGTTTAGAAGTAATTATATATGATATGTTAGCTGCAAAAACAAATAAGGATGCTGAATGGTGGAAAAACAAAATGAGATCAGATTGTTTTTTGACAGCAGATGAATTAATAGAAATAGGTGTAATAGATCAAATTATATAAAATATGAAATTAACAGCAGAACAAATAGTAGAAAATTGGAATGACCTAATAAAAGTTATTGATGATAACTTTGAAGGTGAAAGAAAAGATAAACTAAAAGCAATGTATATGGACATGGAAGAAAGGATGTGTATGCAACCTGCTTCTAGTTTCGATCATTATCATAATGCATTTGAAGGTGGATATGTAGACCATGTATTGCGAGTAGTTAAATGTGCTAAACAAGTATATATGTTATGGAAAGGAATGGGATCTGATTGTGATGGATATACAATGGAAGAGTTGATCTTTGTTGCATTGAATCATGATATAGGTAAAATGGGATTTCCTGGAGAAGGTAATGAAATATATATTCCTAATGATTCTGAGTGGCATAGAAAGAATCAAGGAAAGATGTATAAAATCAATCCTAACAATGATTTTAGCCTCGTAAATGACCTATCTATATATTTGTTGCAACATTATAATATCAGCATCACTTGGAACGAAATGCTAGGTATAAAATTGACAGATGGGTTATATGATGAAAGTAATAAACCTTACTTTATGTCAAGGACAGCAGATTCTAAATTAAAGACTAATTTAGGATATGTAATGCATCAAGCAGATTGTATGGCTGCTAGAATTGAATTTGAAATGTGGTATAAAAATAAACCAACTCAATCAGCGCCAATTAAAAAGCAATATGCAAAAAAAGGATTATCAGAACCTAGTGTAAATGCACAGGAAATGTTTAAAGATTTATTTGGAGATAAATAATGTTAACAACAATAATAGTATTATCAGTAGTTTTAACGGCATCAGTTGTCGTAAATATTAACCAGTTACGTAAACAAGAATCTCAATCTGAATATATTGAGGAATTGGAAAATTCAAATACCGAGTTTTATAATTTTTTTGCAAAGTTAAAAACTCAAATTGGAACATCTCATTCTAAACTTAAACAGATTGATAGATTAGGTTCGTTTGAATCCGATGATGAAACAGGATTTGCCTTTAAAGAACTTAAAGATATATACGATGACTTAAATAGAGGCTTTTAATGACAGAACAAGAAGAAATAGAAATTACATATCCGGAAGGCGAATCACCTGTAGATAAATTTTATATTTGGCATGCTAAAGAAATGAAAGACCTAGAAGAAAATGGTCCTAAAAAGCGCCGAGGAAGAAAACCTAGTAAAAAACAATACTTTACATATATAACAGACAAAGCAATTATTGCATATAATTTTGAACCTAGTTGGTCAAAAAGAAATAGAGTTTTTAAAGATTATATAAATTATCCATTTAATAAATTAGTTGAAAATATTTATCATACATTTAGATTTAGTTATTTTGATGTACCGTATGAAGATGTTAAAGCAGAAGTAGTAGCATTTTTAGTACAAAAGATAAATAAATTTCAAGAAGGTAAAGGTAAAGCATTTTCATATTTTTCAATTGTAGCTAAAAACTATCTAATTATACAAAATAATGCTAACTATGCAAAAATGAAGCAGCGATCAGAACTGAGTGTTGTTGACGATTCTAGGAACTTAGCCGGAGAAGCAGCACTAAATGATCATCAGGAAGCATTAAAAGATTTTACTAATCAATGGTGTGATTGGTATGATGATAATCTTAATAGAGTCTTTTCAAATAAACGTGATATTATTGTAGCAGATACTATTATTGAATTATTTCGTATGCGAGATAATATAGAAAACTTTAATAAGAAGGCTCTTTATATTTTAATCAGAGAAAGAACCGGTCTTAAGACCCAAAACATTACTAAGGTAATAAATGTAATGAAACGAGATTATGCTAAGATGTGGTCTATTTATAATAAAAGTGGCCATATAATAGGCAGCTGCTAATCTTATAGTTCTTATATTTATATTAAAGGACTTATATGAGCAACGAATACGAACTCTTTAAAGGTACAAATTTTTCTGACTTGATGCGTGATATATATCATAATTCAAAAAAGAAAGGTCGTCAAATCGATGGATTGATAAAAGAACTTCAACCATTGATAAAAAATACAGGCGATGCTACAGTTATTGTACCCATGATTAAAGATTACCTTGAAGTTTCTGTCAAGAATGACGATGCATTGGTAAAATTGGCAGCAGTTGTACAACGACTAATGAGTGCAACAAGTAAAGATGATGATGGGAATGAGTTTGGTCTAACTGACGAAGAAAGATCTAGACTTATTGAAGAGGCAGAATCAGAAATTGAAAAATTAAAAACAGACAAGCCAGAACAAACACAGGAGATATCAGATGTCAGTAGAGACAGCGGAAGTAATAGGGATAGACAAGGCATTTAAACCATCTCGGAGCAAATTAGGTGTTCCGTTAAATTTAGGTGCTGTAAAGATTCGATTAGCGTCGAAGCAAACCGGAGGATCTCCTAGGATCGAACGATTTGCATTTCCTATGTTTAATTTTCAACAAGTGCCATTGGTAGGAGAACATATTGCAGTCCTTAAAGGACCATCAAGTATGACAAATCCTGGGACAATGGCGTCATCATATTTTTATTTAGGTCCAATTTCTATACATGGTAATAATCATTTGAATCCTATGCCAGGGTCAATGGATGTATCAAAAGCTGGAGGAGGAGGATTGGGATTAGCTGCTTCTGTTGGTGCAGCTGCAGCAGGTAAATTTAGATACAAGCCGGGCGATAACTTTACAGAGAAAAAGGATGTACTTAAATTACAGCCATATGAGGGTGATTTAATAATAGAAGGACGTAATAGACAATCAATTAGATTGGGTTCTTCAATGATAGGAAATACTATGCAATATGCTAAACAAGCATTTTACAAAGGTAAACAAAATTCTCCTATTACAATTATATCCAATGGCCATAAAAAAGGAGGACCTGCTGCTGTTGCAAAGATTGGAGTTGGTAGACTTAGCAAATCATTTTCAACCCCAACATATGGATTAGAAAATCCTGATACCACTGATAGTATTTTTATTATGTCATCTGATCATAAGATTAGTATGAAGTTAGCAAAGACATCAAAGAAATATGGAGAGGGGGTTGAAAAACTATCTGTTTATTTAAAACCTCAAATGATTGCATCGTCAGATAGAATTATCCTAAATGCTAAAAAAGATGAAATCTTATTAATAGCTAAGAAAGATGTTAAAATAGTAACAAAAGGTTGGAATAGCGATATGGATAAGTTTTTTGATACTATGTTAGATTTTATGGAGGAGGTAATTAAACAAAATACAGAGTTGGAAAAATTACATAAAGAACTAGGTGCCGTGTCTCAAGCTAATGCTAGTTCTATACACCCTACTGGTGTTGGGCCATCTGGTCCACCAACTAATGCTGGATCGTTTATTAAATCTAAAGGAAAGGCATCTGCTGGTGCTTCAAAAACAAAATCAATTCGTAATTCAATTACTAAATTGAAAAATGTTATTAAAAAAATGAAAGGGTAATTATGCCTGCAGTTTGGCCCTCATTTCAATCACAATTAGTAAATTATCTTACAAGTAATAAAGCTTCCGGGACATCAGAAACTGCTAGGAAGATAGGAACATTATATCATCAAGCAGTACGTTCTGCAATGCCATTAATGGTTCCAGGGGCAACACCTTTAGGCGGGTCAGCTCAAATAATATCTAAAGGGTTTGAAGCGTCCTTTAAATTGGGTACTGCATTAGGTGGAGTTCCGAGCAATCCTGCTATATGGGCTCCTGCAGGATCTGCTATATCATTATATTGGACAGGGATGTCATTTAGTCCAGTACCACCTCCATCATGGATATCAGGAGCAAATATTACAACATTTCCGGGTGTTCCTCCTATACCACAAATATATTCTGCAATGAAAGCAAATTCAGCTGTTGGAGTAGCATCTGGGCTAGTAGGCGCGTTTACTACTCATCTAGCATCAGTTAGTGGAATATTCACCGGACCAAATGCAGGGTCGGCCGGAGCTCCTATACCTTTTCCATGGGTTGCTATAGCCTAATTTGAAGTTAACTGATATTTATTAAAAAGGGAATTATCAATGAAAACACAAGGATTTATAAAGTTATTACGTAAGGTAATTAGAGAAGAAGTTCGTAACGTTATTAAAGAAGAACTTAAACCAATGTTAAATGAAGAAAATGTTCAACAACAAAACATTAGCCTTCATGAAGCAATGAATACTCCAGAAGTATCTAATCAAAAAATTACAAAAAAGCAGTTCACAAAAAATCCATTATTAAATGATTTATTAAATGAGACGGCAGCAATGCCTGCATCACAAGAATTAGTAGATTATTCGTCAATGAATTTTAAATCAGAAATGGCAGAATCATTTGGTATGGAACGACAAGCTCCAATGAGATCTGAGAGGCCTTTAGCAACAAAAGGAATTAATGGCGAAGGTATTGATATGTCAAATGAAAATGTTGCTTCAACAGTAAATGCTATGACAAAAGATTATTCTGGAGTAATGAAAGCAATGAATAAATTAGATAAACAAAAAGGTAAAAAATAGTGTCAAGAACGATATATCAAATAGCACCCATACAAATCGGAGAACAACAAGGAGTTGGTATATTGTTGCCTATGAATAAAGCAGCTCATGCAAATAATACTAATTTAAATTCAATCCTAGGACAATCTAGTAATGTAGGACAAGATTATAAAACTACAAAAGGTGGAGCTAGTGTATTTGCTCAATCATATAGTACAGAAGAACAAGCTATTAGTAATTTAAAAAATTTATTGGCAACAAATATGGGTGAGCGATTTATGCAACCTTTATTTGGAACAAAAATAAGAGAAGCAGTATTCCAACCTAATACGTTAAATTTAGAAGAATTTATAAAAGAAACTATAACAGAGGCAATTAATAAATGGTTGCCATATATTAATTTGCAAGGCGTTGATATAGTACGTGATGTTGAAGTTTATACATTTGCAATAAAAGTTAATTTTTCAGTAACAGTGACTGGCGCTAACCGTGTAATAGTCGTATTAGCAAATGAAAGAAATATTAATGTTGTTTCTGAAGCATCAAATCTTCCGACTGCATTAACAGCCGTAGATACATTTGGTGATGTATTTGCATCAGGAGGATATTAAGGAGATAAAGAATGGCACAAATAAAAAAAGACGTTAGATATTTAGGTAAAGATTTTAGTCAATTTAGACAAAATTTAATAACATTTGCCAAACAATATTTTCCAGGAACATATCAAGATTTCAATGAATCATCGCCAGGTATGATGTTTATAGAAATGGCATCCTACGTAGGTGATGTATTATCATACTATTCAGATCAAAATTTTAGAGAATCTTTGCTTTCTAGTGCACAAGAAGATTCAAATGTGATTGCACTTTCTCACTTATTTGGATATAAGCCAAAAGTAGGTACTCCATCACAAGTAAAATTAAGTATGTATCAATTAGTGCCGGCTATAGGATCAGGTAACAATATAGCACCTGATTATAGATATGCACTTTCTCTTCAGAGTGGGTGTAATATTACAGATGAAGATGGAAAAATTACGTTCCGGACTTCTCAAAATGTTGATTTCAATGATAATGCAGATGTATCGGTATATGAATTAAATGCATCTGGTGAGCCATCTAGATTTACATTAAGGAAAGAAGTGACGGCTGTCTCCGGAGAACAATTAGTAAAAGATTTTGTATTTGAAGACCCAAAACAATATGATAAAATTTTATTACCAGAACATAATGTATTAGAAATATTATCAGTATCAAGTGATACAGGATATTCATGGAGTCAGGTTGATTATTTAGCACAAGATACTATATTTGAAGATATTGCTAATATTCCATTTAATGATCCAGAACTATCAGAGTTTAGATCAACAGTACCATATATTTTAAAGTTAAGAAAAACACCTAGAAGATATGTAGCACGAATTAGAGGTGATTTACGTACTGAACTTCAATTTGGTGCAGGGATATCATCTGATGCTGATGAAGAAATTATACCTAATCCAAAAAATGTTGGAGCAGGTTTAGAATACTTACGAAGAACGACAACATCTGCAATTGACCCAACAAACTTTTTAGCAACTAGTACATATGGATTAGCTCCTAATAATGAAACATTAACTATAACATATACAGTAGGAGGAGATGTATCAGATAATGTGCCTGTTAATACATTAGTAAAAGTAATAGATCCAGTATTCTTAAATGATAATCCTACTATAAATTTAACAGATACAAAAGCTACATTAGCTGTTAATAATACCGAACCTGGACAGGGTGGTAATAAACGAGAGAGTGTTGAAGCAATTCGACAAAATGCTATATCAGCGTTTGCTGCTCAAAACAGAGCTGTAACAAGAGAAGATTATATTGCTCGATGCTATGCAATGCCGGCCAGATTTGGGACGGTAGCAAAGGCATATGTAATACAAGATACACAACAAGATACTATGGATCAATTATATCCTCGCGATACTATACCAAATCAATTAGCATTAAATTTGTATGTATTAGGGTATGATACCAATGGTAAATTATTAGCACTTAATAATGCACTAAAAGAAAATTTACGTACTTATCTTTCTAATTTTAGAATGTTAACAGATGCTATTAATATTAAAGCAGCACATATAGTAAATATTGGCATTGAATTTGAAATAGTTCCAAGACCAGATTCAAATTCAAATGAAGTTATTATAAATTGTATCGATCGATTAAAGAAGATGTTTAATATTGATAGGATGCAAATTAACGGTAGTATTAATTTATCATCAATTGTGTCTGAATTAGATGGTGTTAATGGAGTACAAAGTGTTGCTAAGTTGACAATTTATAATAAAGTTGAAGGTAGTTATTCTAACGTTGTCTATGATATAGATACATCTACGAAAAATAATATTATCTATCCATCATTAGACCCAATGATATTTGAAATTAAATATCCAGAAACAGATATTAAAGGTAGAATAATTAAGCCATAGGAGAAAAAATATGCATAGAATATATTACGCAGAGAAAGATACAACATTATACGAAAGACGACCAGAAAGAAATACTGGCGTTGACCAAGTGATTGAATTAATAAAAATTGCATCGGGGTCACGATCTTTTGAAAATGGAATTGATTTAGGTATACAAGCTAATACATATAATACAAGAATATTAATTGATTTTGGAAATGAGATAACATCATTATCTCAATCAATTGCTGCAGGAGATATTCCTGAGATAAATAATGTTCTAGCTAGTGCACCATTATCGGCATCTGTTTATTTAAATTTACATGCAACAGATGCATCCGACTTAATTAAAAAATATGAATTATTTGCTTATCCTGTTTCAGAATCATGGGATAATGGCACTGGTACATTTTCTGATTCACCGGAGGCTCGAATTGGAGCATCATGGTTATATCGAAGAGGAGATGCAAAGGCAGATGCAGCAACAGCATGGAATACAGGTTCAGCAAATAGTAATGTCGATGGTGTAGGAGTTAGTGAACTACAAGGTGGTGGTACATATTTCCTTAGTGCAGATAATGGCTTTGGACCAGAAGGACATGCTGAACTGACTAGTCAGATTTTTAATAATCAATCACCTGATGTAAGAATGGATGTAACTTCAATAGTTAAAGGATGGATTGATGGAGACCGACCAAATTATGGGTTTATGGTTAAACGTAGCAGAATAGATGAAAGATCAGGAGAAGTTTTAGGTTCATTGAAATTCTTTGGTAGAGAATCTCATACAATATTTGTTCCAAGATTGGAAGTATGTTGGGATGACATAGTTAATGCAGGTGGAACAAGTACAATATCATCTGATACATATGTACCATATTTTAAAAATATTAAATCAGAATATAGAACATCAGAGATTGCAAGATTTAGAATAGGAGTTCGACCAGAATTTCCAACTAAATCATATGTTACGTCTTCATTCTATCTAACAAATGATAGGCTTCCTGCATCAAGCTCATATGAAATTATTGATTCTGTAACAAATGATGTTATTATAAAAGATGAAAATATATGGAGCAGTTCAACAACAAAGATAAGTAATGATAGTAATGGCAGTTATTTCAATTTAAGAATGGATTCGTTTATGCCAGAAAGATATTATAAAATAAAGTTAACATGTAGAAGAACAAATGATACACAGACATTTGATGACTTTTACTTTAAGGTAGTGAGATAATATGGCAAGCGGTAAAACAACAGCAGAAGATTCGGTAAGCTTAAAAAATTTACTAATTGATATAATGCGTACGCAGTATCCGGATATTGCCGCATATCAAAATGGACAGACTTTATATGCTCCAGAATCTCCTATAGAAGATGCTCCACAAGACCCTATAGAAACACCAAGGACAGCTGATGGAGGATTTTATATTAATACATCAGAGATAGTTAATAAAGAGTCTTTGACATTAAATACTTTAGTGTCGATAGAGCCTATAAACGGCATGGAAGAACGAACACAAGAACTTCTAGATCAAGGTTTTGACTTTTTCAGTTCTGAAGTACCTGTAACAGAAGCACCGGCCGGAGAAATAGAAACAGATATATTCATATCTACAGTAGATTTCAATACGAATGATGCACATGATCTTTTTATACGAGAAGCTGCTGAAGTAGCAGCCAATCCTACGTATCCAGGATTAGTCTATTATATCTTAAGAGGAGAAGAGTATGCTATTCGATCTTATAAAACGTTAGAAGTAATGTTGGCAGAACGTGGCCTAGACTATTCAGATATACGTTATGCAACTAGTGATGATCGTCAGAAGTATAAATTAGATAGAGCCACTAAAACACAACCTAGTTTAGCTACAAGATGGGGGTATCAAATAAGATTCCAATCCGGATATAGACCTGTTGCACCTTTTGTAAGAGATCCAGCTGATTATTATAAAGCTAATGAGGTAAATGAATTTGGGACTCCGTATTTGCAGACAGTGTACGAAGGTCAGAGTTATAAAGAAAAATTACGTACAATATATGAAGGTAAAGCTTGTATATATGATATTTTCTTTGATAACACCGAGACAGTCGGCAATGATGCAAAACCTAATCCCAATTTTGGACAACCAACTGGATGCGATGTTGCAGCAATTAGAATAATGACATTAGGTTATTGGAAATGGTTAGATGATACAAATGTTTTAAGAATGTATAATGAAGTTAATGGATTTGGAGCAGATATACCATCAACAAGAGTGCCTGCTATTATAAATTTGTTTAAGGCAGGAGGAGTTACAAATTTTGAAGCAGCATATGCAGGTCCAATTAGAAAGAAAAATGGTTCACAACAAACCGGAGGAGGAATAACAAATCATGATGGATTTTTAAGTGGGTGGAATGATTTTCCTCATATTACTAGTCAAAATATTTTAAATAGATCAGAATATGAAAACTATTTAGATATTTCTAATAACGGCAATCCATTTGATTTAGAATATATGAAACCATATGAGCCAGCCGGGTCGGTTAAATATTATAGTACAGGAACAACTAATCAGTTAGCCCAAGATGCATTAGCAGAGCTTGATGACTTACAAGATCAATTAAATGAACAATATCAATTAGATGCTCTTAAGGCACAAATACATGTAGATATAGATGATGCATTATCTGAAATCAATTTGGTTTTATCTGGCCAATACACTCCAGAAGGAATGCAAGACGATTTAATTAGATTAGAAACACAAAGGACGCTGTTTTTACGTGATGTCCAATTAATATTCAATACAAATGCAGATTACTTGGTATCCAATAATAGACCTGATGTAAGGTCTAATTCTTTTATAACTGAAAGAATTAGTACTGGAGAAGATTTGGGTTCTGATTCTAATCTATTCCGATCGGCTTTGTTATTACCACAATCAGGTTTAACTTATTTAGATCAAGGATTAGCTAAATGGATATACAATAATAAGTTTTGGCATGCGCCAGGCTCGCCTGTTACAATATTTGGTCCTGGTACGTTTCAAAATTTAATGTACAGACATCCTAATGGAGTGCCATATAATCCTGATGATCATACGCTTGTAGAGTCTTTAATGGAAAATAATCGACTAGCATATGCAATTAGTACTAGGATACCATTTAATGAAGGTGTTAGTTGGAATAGAGATTTATCAGCTCCTGCAGAAAATCCGTTATATGAAACTCAACAAGTTTCGGAATATGGAACTTTGACAGATACGCCAACGCAACTTGATAATTATATTGATACATTAGATTATCTAACACGAACAACTGGTAATGGATCGATGGAACGATATTCTAAATTAATGCAATTGGAAGATGAGTTTGAAGATCTACATACACATTTACTTGATAAAACAAAACATAGATATCGTAGTCAAATTATAGGATTATTGGAGGGACATAATACGGACTCGACTCAACATAGAGGTTATACAGATATATACAATGAGTATATTGAAGTTAGAGATCAAGTGGTTGGTACTGAATCTGGCGAGACGATGATGTATGAAGGTAATAGAGCCATGATGTTTGCTATATATTTTCATATAGCTTATTATAGATATACAATGCTAGAATTAGGATATAATGTAGTTTGGCCTTCAAAATCATATCAAAGAATAATAAATTATCTACCTGAATTAGGTGAAGATGTTGAATTATATTTCGGAAAAAATATTTTTGATCAAGAGTACAGTGACCAATATCAAGGATTGGTGGAAAAATATCATATAGCTATGCAAAGAACTGAGAATGCATTTAATTCTGCTTTGGATGGATATCAACAAGGCGAGTATACAGATGAGAATCCTGGATTTTTCCAGCAATATACATATAGTCATGGGCCTGCAGATGAGGCTTACCAAGTTGATGATTTTGATATGTTTTATGGTTGGATGGCGGCGTTTGGGCCTGATGCCGAAATCAATGAAGGTCCACAAGATGGAGATTTTGCAGGAAGTAATGACCCGGATGGCGTCTATGGATATAGTTAATGATTTGGCAATATGGAAAATATAAATGGAATTGGCAACGTGAGAAACCAACTCAAATAAAATTTGATAAATGGAAATATGATTTTTTATCTTTACCAGACATACATAAATATAATGTTTGGTTAACTGGAGGGTTTTTAGAAGGATGGGACACATGGGATATTGATATTGTGTTGACGGGGCCGTATAAACCAAAACTAATTAAATCATTATTATATAATGGAACTAATTTAGGAATTAAAAAGTATAATATGTTCGTAGATGTTACATATCAAATATCACCAAATACAATACAAAAGTTTTGTAATAATATGTCACCAAAAGTTGTAAAAAAAATTGTTTTAGGAAATTCATTATCACAAGATAATAAATTAATTTCATTTAGTAAATTTGGCCGGAAAATAAATTCCGAATTATCTGTCCGGTACGATATTTATCCTAAAGAGAAGCATTTAAGTAGAACTTATAGAAAACAGCCTTACAGGTTAACAAAATAAAATTATGTCATTAGATAGATTTATAAATAAAGAAGAATTGTTATCGAAACAATCTAGCCAGCCAAATAAATGGACTGAAGAATTAGTTTCTTCAAATCTGTTAGGTAATCTAGCTATAGATATGCCGGGTACTTTTCAAGGCGCAATGGTAAATGGTGTACCTGTTTCAAATGCCGATGTAAGATCTAATATTGAAGCTCATATATATTCTCCAGGCGGAGATTATCTAGATTCGGCATATATGCTTACATCACGTTTAGATACAAATAACAAACTTGGTATTAATACATCAGATTTTGCTAATAAAATTAATGTAAAATCTGGAAATTATCTAGCTGTATTTAATATTCATAATTCATTATCAATTGCGGGTGATTATAATGATAGAGGACTTAAAATTGTCGAAATATCTCCGGACCGTAAAGAGATTTATTTACGAGGAAATCCGGCATGTAGTAAATATGATCGTTATTTGTCATCAATATCTGATGGTTTATTAATAATACCTGAAATTAGAAAAACATTAGTTGCAGGTAATCTTGTACTTAATTTTGGAAAGAATCGTGTAAGTACAATTGTAAATATAAATGGATGGAATGACTCGGATGGTATGGTAGTCAAACTATTAAAACCATTGAATGAAGAAGTTGGTGAGTCGGATCTTGCATGGATAGATTCTGAACTAGCCGATCCTACAGTATTTAGTATTGTTTTAGATATAACGCCAGAAGATGTAAAGGTATATATACGTCGTGCTAATTTTGATGCAGAGTCAAATTATAATATTATAACAGAAACAGACTTCAAGAATTATACAGAGTTATTAGGAAAGTCTACATCGACATCAGAACAAATTGTACAACAATTGTTAAGTGGATCTTTTTCAGATCCTATAGGCATCGATTATTCTGGATTTCAAAACTTTGTATTTTATTCATCTGCTGCAGAACGATTAGCTAATTTTAAATATAAATTACAGCAGATTGAACATTATGATAATCAAATATCTTTATTACAACTATCATCATCGATTATACCAACCCTAGGAACAGATAAAGCATTAGCAGAGTCACGTAAAACATCTGTTATTGGCACATTTGATGGATTTGAAAAATGGTTATATAATGAACCAACAAGTAGTTTATTTACTCATCAAGATGTATATGACCAAGCCCATACAAACGGCAATCCTACTAGATTAGAGGGAGGTGTATTGGCATCCGATGTATATCAGATACAACCATTTCCTAAATTTATAACAGGTAGTAGTGATCCTGATGGGGCTGGAGAATATACATTACATGGGTCGGAATCTACATTAGGTACAGAATGGTATAACGGGACATTAGCATCCGCATCATTATATGATTCAGAAAATGAAAAAATATTACTTAATTCAATACCAGAACATATAAGGTTAGATTCTAATAATGATCAATATGAATTATTTGTTAATATGATAGGACATCATTTTGATATATTATATTCTTATGCAGATGCATTAGCAAAAACTTATCATCCAATTGAACATCCTAAGTTAGGACATACAAAAGATACATTATATCAAGTTGCTGAATCATTAGGCTGGAAATTATTTAATGGAAAACAAGCTTCAGCATTATGGCAATATAAACTAGGAAAGAGTGAGACTGGATCATTGGCTTCAACAGGAAGTATATTTACTAAAACTGATGAAGACATTACTACAGAGGTTTGGCGTAGAATTGTTAACAATTTACCTTATTTACTTAAAACTAAAGGTACTGCAAGAGGTATAAAGTCATTAATGAATACATATGGTATCCCTCAGACTTTACTTAGTATTAGAGAATATGGCGGTCCGGCAGTTGCAGAAGATAAACCAACATTAATTGAAGATAGGTTTTCATATGCATTACAATTTGATGGCGGAAAGGGTGTAGATGCTATAGATTCACCTCATATTAAATATAATCCAAGAAATTATACTACCAATATTGGATCATGGGGGTTCCAAAGAGAAGGGTTATCTTCTGGTGCTAAGATACCAGAACAAACGAGAGAGTTTAGATTTAAACCAGCTGTTAAAGAATCAATGGTACTTATGTCAACAGTGGTTGATAATGATAGTCCGGTAAGTAGTGATGTAAGAGTTTATGCTCAGCTAGTTCTAGAACATACAGGGTCATATTCTGGGTCTGATAATTATGGTAGATTAGTACTTTGTCAAAGAGGTGCACATGGAACTTTTAATCCAATAACTGGGTCGACGGATTGGGCGCCACTATATGATGGAGAATTTTGGAACGCACGTTATTTTTTCACCGCAACTGGGTCCGGTGCTGGAACATACAATGAAGTTGCTGGTTTAAATACAACTTATCATATTCAGGTACAAAAGGCTTCTGATTATATAAGTGGTAAAATAATTCATCGTGTTAGTGCGTCATTTGTACCAACTGATACTAGCCATAAGACAGGGTGGAGTTCAGCTGTAAATGATAACCATAAACATAGGATATGTATTGGAGGTCATCCAGGTACTGGTACCTCAAAAGATCAATTTCAAGTAAATACTAACTTAAGAAGATTCATGGGAGAGACGTCTCTTGGTTTTACAAATGCCAATGGTCCAAATTTGATGATGTTTTCCGGGTCTATGCAAGAGTATCGATCTTGGTTAGAACATTTATCCCAAAAGACATTTGATTTTCATACATTGAATCCAACTTCCTATGCATCATCATTAACCGCAACATCATCATATGATACATTAGTAAGACATTATCCATTAGGAACAGATTTAAATGCCGTCGATCATACATTGACTAATCATAGATTAATGACATCATCTCACCCGGCACAAACTGTATTAGATGCACAATTGCAATATGGAGGTGATCCGGAGGATTTGGTAAATTCGGGTAGTTCTTATGCAACAATGTCATTCTTTCCAACACCTACAAATAGTCAAAGAGGAAATTATGAGCCGGTTGAAGAAACATATTATGTACAGGGAGTATCATTAGGAGCTACATTACCAAAATCACAAAAAATTAGATTTGATGATAATGAGTTAATAACTACATTATCTCCAGTAGCAACTGCAGAAACTTCTAGATTCGATAATGCATCAATTGATTCTAATCGATTAGGACTTTTTTATTCAATGGCAGATCAAATTAATAAAGAAATATTTAATCAAATAGGAGACATTGCTCTAGATGATTATGTGGGAGATCCAGATGATACATATGAACTTGAATATCATGACCTGACTGATTTTGCAAAAGGTTATTGGAAGAAGTATACAGATAAAAATGATATCAATGCATATATGAGAATTTTTAGTCAATTTGATTTTGCATTATTTGAATCTATTCGACAAATGTTGCCAGACCGTGCTGATGAGGTAATGGGATTATTGGTGGAGCCGCATGCATTAGAAAGATCAAAAGCAGTTCCATTCAAAAAACCGGAACAATCTAGTCATCATTATGAAGCACTAGTGCCTAGCTTAGAGCCATCTGCATCTACATCATATCGTTACTATGAAGGTGAGGCGTCGGGTAGTAGTGCAATGATTGGCACATTAGCATTTACACCTCCGGCCGGCGATAATGGATATTCTGATGATGGTAATTATTTTGGATCATATCAAAGAAATTTTACTTCAAGTACAGATTACTTTACAAAACAAGTTTTTCCTAAAGATTTGAGGCCATCAGTTTCTGCATCATTCTTGAATGGATATATAGTAGTAAATGAAGGGAAAGAGGGTCTACCACGTGATACCAATTATAGATGGCTAGACGCTACTTGTGGAAATTTAGCATCCCAAGATAATAATGATTTAGCTCAGAATGGGAGTATTGATCTAGATGAGGGCTTTGCAACAGATATAGTTCGTGCACAATTTAAAACATATACTCAAACAGCAACTATACAAGATTTTAAAATAACAGTTGATCATCAAGATTCGACATTAAATGCATCTGGATCTGTATCCGTAAAACTTATAACAACAGAAGATAATGCATTTGCAAGAAATAGATCAGTGAGTGCTTCTGCATTTCCATATAAACATTTAACTGAGACTAGACATTCTGAGTTGTTTAAATATAGTGGTGCAACAGAACGAACTGATACTTTTTTGTTTGCAAATGTACATGTACCAAAACAAACAAATGTGACAGTAGAATTAATTTTAAATAATCCTGAAGGATCTGTTTCAAGACCACATATTGATCATATTGGGATGATACAGACAATAAATAAAGCAGGGTATGGTGCTCAAGATTTATATATTGATAAAGTTAGGCCAAGTACTATATTTAGAAAGAAGACTTTCCATTTTCATGAAACAGATCCTACTAAGTCTTCTTACTTCAATGATGACATGAGACGTAGAAGTGGGTCAAAACATCGTAAACAATTTACTAATAGTAATCAGGGAAGGTTTTTTCCAGGACCATTAGTGTTTAGTCAATCATTAGATATAACTCAATATAGAGATGACGAATCATTTAAGATAAATTCAAAATATCTAGGATCGCAACTTTCAGCTCCCGGCGTAAATGATAATTCCGGATATGCTGAATTAAATTACGAACCTATAGTACAAGTATTTATTACCAATCCAAATCAAATTGTATATAATGCAACACCAACAGTTACAGTAGCCGGACAAGAGAATCCTGGTAACCTTGAAGTTGATTCAGGACCAGGTATTATAGTAAATCGTCCATTTAGACCAATTTCAAATGCGACTAGAAATTAAATTAATCACAACAAATATAGTTAACGGGTAAAAATCAAAAGAAATCAAAGCCGACGTATATTTATTAAAAAGATAGGGTAAATCATGGGATATTTAAACAATTCAACAATTACAGTAGATGCAATCCTTACCAAAAAGGGTAGAGAGATTTTAGCATCAGGACAAGCTAATTTCAATATAGCACAATTTGCATTAGCAGATGATGAGGTAGATTATGATCTATATAATCCAGACCATCCATTAGGATCTGCATACTATGGTGCAGCAATAGAAAATATGCCGGTAGTAGAAGCATTGCCAGATGAAACGCAAATGCTAAAATATAAATTAGTAACATTATCAAAAGGGTCTTCACAAATACCTGTTGTTAGTGTTGGTAATTTAAATAATACCGGAATTCAAATTAATTATGGGGAATCATTTACAATTGAACCTCAAACAATTAATATGCAAGCAGGAAATACTACATTTGGATATACTGCAATATTATCAGATTCAGGAGTATGTAATATTTCTGCTACAGGAGGGTCGGCTGGTACAACAGTTCCTAGATTTGTAGGAGATGCATCAGCAGCAAGAAGTGTAACAGTATCAGGAACATCATTTACTATAACCGGTAAACGTCATACTGCCAGTAATAAACAAGCAACAATATTATTTGTTGGAAATGAAACTGGTGGTAGAGTAGTTGTTCCGCTAATAGTAAATAGAGATGTATTACCAACAACAGGGTACAGCGTCGCTTAAAGGAGATAAATAAATGGCAGTAAGATATTCAAATAGAAATAATAATAATGCAAGATTGGCAGTTGATAGATTTGGTAATCAAGTATCAATGGCTACTAGTAGACCAGGGCCTACTAATACACAACTTATTCAAGAACAGGCTCAAATATTAGCTAATCAGATTATTCAAGAACAGCAGTTAGCTGAAGAAATAGCAGCACAGGGAAGAATATTTACAAATTTTGGTACTGGCGATATTAGAGGCGAATATGAAGAGGTTGTAACTAAAGGATTGTTTTCAGGTAATACTGGTAGTTTTACTACAATGTTTACATCTTCTTTATTAACTGCAACTCAAAAAACATATTATCAAGAATTAAGTTCAATAGCAGATCCTGCAAATAATAGTCAGGCAGCATCAGAATTATCTATTGCATATGGACATTTTAATGGTTCCGGTTCAGTAGATTTGACAGGTAATTTAAATAATGATACGCCATCAAGAGCTATTTATAGACAATATGCTCAATTATTATTAGCACCAAATGATAAGAAATTTACAATTAACGGAACAGATACCGATTCAATATATGTATTAAATTTTAATAGAGCAAGAATAAGAGAAAAGGTTGATCCAGGAAATTTTGAAGTTTCATTAGCTCGACTATCAGGTTCACAGTTTATTGAAGGAGCAGGTGGTAATGCTGGACAGAATTCAGAACATACTGGTTCAAATGTAAAATTAGATGGAAGTGGTGTATATGTACAAGTTATTGATGATTCATCTATTAATGATCCAAGTGCAACAGAAGGAGGTTTAGTATATAATTTAATATCTGGTTCAATCGATGGAGGAACATCGATTTTTAGTCCAACAGCTCCAGTATATTATGGATTGTTATATCCACAACATGGTGTTGCAATATTAAATGGTGATGTATTAGATACCAATACAAATTTTGGAACAGTATCAGGATCACAAGTACAAGGTGATAATACAGTTAAATTATTTCATTCCATATCATCATCTCATGGGTTAGTTGATACATCAACAAGGACAGGTGGTATTCAAGCAAGGTCATCTGAAAAGGTTACTGCAACTTATTACTTCGTACGAATTAAAAATGGTGAATATAATTATTCAAATAATCCAACATTTACAACAGGGTCATTAGGAGAAGTTGCATATTCATCATTTGCAGCTGATCCGCAAGTTTATATTACTTCAATCGGTCTTTATAATGCACAAAGAGAATTGTTAGCAGTAGCAAAACTAAGTCAACCATTATTAAAATCGTTTACAAGAGAAGCATTAATCAAAGTTAAATTAGACTTCTAACAAATAGCGATATGATATGTCAAATGTATTTAGACAAATTAAATCTGCGGACGTTCATCAAAGGCCATTTAAGGCCTATAAACAATATTATGTATTAAGTAATAATATTGGAACCGGACATGTAACACAATCCGGTATTTATTATGACGGTCGTATTGATCAAGACGGAGAGATTCCATATATTACAAATTCCGATGGAACTAATATGTATGTCTCTTGGCATGCTGTTAAACAACGTTTTTATGATAATCGATCAACTGCATTACCAGAACATGTTCTCAATCCATTAAATAAAAGATTCTTATTTATATCTTCATCTACTTTAACATTACCATACAATCAAGTTGGTGAGAGAATAAAGAATAGTACATTTCAAGTTACTAGTAGTATTGGAGATTTGGATATTAAATTACAGGATGATGGTGATGGAAATTTAGTTGATCCATTAATAAAAAAAGAATTTTTTGCTTCTTCAAGTAAAAATGTATTCTATATGTCGTTTAACGATACCTATCAATATTATACAGAATATTTAAATACAACTTTGGGTAAATTCTCTGGAAGTATTTCTTATAAATTGAATGGCAGTGACCGTTTAGCTTCATACCACGGAGACCTAGAAATAGTGCCAGGAGTAGATATAACTAGTAGTGCATATAGGAAGCCATCTGGGTTAGCTGTAAATTTCATTGAGAGTGGAGTAACTGCTGCAGGACTAGGTAGTCAGATACGAATACCACATGATGATGTTTTTAATCGATTTGGAAAATGTGATGATTGGACAATATCATTTTGGGCTAGAAATACTTTAACAATTGAAGGAGCAACTGAAACAAGTACAGATGTTATATTATCAAAACATGCATTAACATCAAAATTAACATATCAGGCATCTAGAGGTCAGCAATCATATGCAGATTTTTCAATAGCAAATTTAAATACCAATGTTAGTGAATCTAATATACGTGTACCATTTCATGTAACATTAGCATCAGGACCTGATTATCAAAAATTAACAATGGAAGCTAGTGATGGTATTAATAATATAAAAGGGTCAGTTGCTGGAAATCCATTACCGGCTGTAAATCAAACTTGTGAAGTATCATCTAATCATTGGTGTCATTGGACAATTAGAAATTCTGGATCTTTATTACAAATTTTTGCAAATGCAGAATCTCATGGAGGTAATTCAGGATCATTACCTGATGGTCCAACAGCAAATGCAGCAGATGTAACATTTGGAAGTCGTACTAAAGAAGGAGGAGCTATAGGAGCAGAAACAACAAATATTAGTTTAGCAGAAGTTCGTATGTATGATTATGCTGTCAATGAAGCCGGGATTCAATCATTGGCTAACAGAGTATATGGGGAAGTAGGTTCGGAGCGTTCATCTCTTTATCAGACCAATGTAGTAGGTAATGTTTTTCATAGGAATGGCCAAGCAGTAGTATCATCAGTACTCCCTCAATATCATTCTGGCTCAGGTATATTTGGAGACGATCATACATGGAATGCCCGTTATAGAGGAACACATACTATATATGAAAATCAAGCATTTGTACGTGTCCCGAAAGATATATTAAATGTATCAATGAATCCTAGTGCAACATATACACCCGTTACGGATGGTAATGATGCATGTTCACCGACTCAAAACAATTTATTACCTGGCGAAGTTAGAAAAGACTTATTTATTTCTGGAACATTGAAGCCTTATATTACAACAATTGGATTATATAATGATGAATCACAATTAGTTGCAGTTGGAAAATTAGCACAGCCTATACAAAAACGAGATGATGTTGATATGAATTTCGTTGTTCGTTGGGACTACTAATATTTATATTAAATAGAGGAATTAGTTATGGCATGGAGATCAAAATCCAAATTGCGTGCAAATGCAATTAAACATGGTTATAGAAGCGGCTTTGAACATAAAGTATCAGACCAATTAAAAGAAAACAAAATTAAGTTTGAATATGAAACTACAGTTATAGATTATATCAAACCAGAAACTAAACATACATATACAATTGATTTTACACTACCAAATGGTATACTAGTTGAAACAAAAGGTAGGTGGGTTTTAGAAGATCGTAAAAAACATCTACTAATTAAAAAACAACACCCGGAATTAGATATCAGAATGGTATTCCAATCTTCAAAGACAAAGATAAGGAAAGGGTCAAAGACTACTTATGCAATGTATTGTGATAAACATGATATACCATGGGCAGAAAAGATTATTCCGGAGAGTTGGTTTAAGGAGAAAAAAAGCTCGTCAAAAGGTTGATTTTACGAGATCTTTTTAATATATTCATATTAATAAAATTTTTTATTTATTTTAATAAAGAAAAACATAATTATGAAAGTATTGAAATGATTATGAAAATAAGTATAATTAATAAATGAGCAAATGAGCAAATTCTCTATCATAAGTCTTCTTGAATCTGTAATGGGTAGAGGGAAGATTAATTCTAATGATAACATTGCATTTCATTGTCCTTTCTGTCATACTAGTAAAAAGAAGATGGAAGTTAATATTGTAACTCAATATTGGCATTGTTGGGTATGTAATGCGGCTGGTCGAAAACTTCCTATATTATTTCGTAAATTAAATGTTCAACGAGAAAAGATAGCTAAACTAGTTGAACTGCTACAAGATGTAGAATGGAGACCATCAAAAACAACAACTGATACTCCGGTATTACAATTACCTGAAGGATATAGACCATTATGGAAGTTACAAGAAATGAGTCCTGAATTTCGAAATGCCATACATTACCTTAAAGGGCGTAATATTAGTATACATGATATCTTAAAATATAGAATTGGTTACTGTCGTAAAGGTGCGTATAAAGGTAAAATAATTATTCCTAGCTATGATGCAAATGGAAGTTTAAATTATTTTGTTGCACGTGCTTATTATGCCGAAGATAAATATAAACATAAGAATCCTCCAGCATCAAAAGATATTGTAGGATTTGAACTACATGTGAATTGGAATATGCCAATTATATTAGTTGAAGGTGCATTTGATGCAATTACAATTAAAAGAAATGTGATTCCTTTATTTGGTAAAACAATATCAAATACATTAAAACGTCGTATTGTAGAAAAGGGCGTAAGAAAAATTTATATATGTTTAGATCAAGATGCACGTAAACAAGCATTAGAGACAGCACAATACTTTATGTCAAATGGTTTAGATGTATATTTTGTAGACATAACAGGAAAAGATCCTAATGATTTAGGATTTGAAAAAATAACAGATATATTAAATATGACTGAGAAAATGAGTGAAACAGAATTAATGGAACAAAAGATATTATGCGCATTATAGATACAGGAATAGACAAGATAGATAAAATCTATCACATTGCAGATGTACATGTTAGGAATGTAAAACGACATAAAGAATATCAGTTAGTATTTAAACGACTATATTCTTATATTAAGAAAACAAAAACAAAGGATTCATTAATCTATGTAGCCGGTGATATTGTACATGCTAAAACAGACATGTCGCCTGAATTAGTAAGTGTAGTATCAGATTTTTTTAAAAAATTAGCAGATTTGGCACCTACGATTATTATAACAGGTAATCATGATTGTAACCTAAATAATAGTTATCGTCTAGATGCCCTTAGTCCAATCGTTAAAGCCTTAAATCATCAAAGACTACACTATCTTAAAGACAATGGTATATATAATATATCCGGAGTACACTTTAACGTAATGTCGGTGTTCGATAAACCAATTGATTATATAAAAGCTGATGATTTTGAAGGAGATTATAAGATTGCATTACATCATGGGTCGGTACATAATGCATCTACTGATGCTGGATTTACTTTAAGTAATACTCATGTTACTACAAATATGTTTAAAGGACATGACTTAGTATTGTTAGGAGATATCCATAAACCACAGTATTTAGATGATGAAAAAACAATTGCATATGCCGGATCTTTGATTCAACAAAACCATGGAGAAGCATTAGGACATGGAATAATGGTATGGGATCTAGATTCCAAGAAGTGTGAGTTTGTTGATATACCAAACGATTATGGATACTATACATATCAAGTAGAAAATGGAAAGATACTCAACCCTAGTGATAAAATACCATTACGTCCTAGATTGAGACTAAAAGTAAAGGATACAGATTCTGCAACATTAAAAGAACTAGTTGCTAAAATTAAATCAAAATATAAAGTCCAGGATATTTCAATTCAGAAAATAAATGCATTGAATACAAATGATGAAAAGAAAAAAATTAACTTTGGTAATATTCGTGATGTTGAATGGCAAAACAAAGTTATATCAGAATATTTAACTGATGAATATGCATTAGATGATGAATTATTAGATACCATAAGACATATTAATAGGACAGTTCATAGTAAATTACCAACAAGTACATTGACTAGAAATATTACATGGACTCCTAAAACATTTGAATTTTCAAATATGTTTAGTTACGGTCCAAATAATGTTATTGATTTTACAAACATGAATGGACTATATGGACTATTTGCACCTAATGCTTCAGGTAAGTCAACATTGTTAGATGCATTATCATTTGCATGTTTTGATAAATGTAGTAGAACTAAAAAAGCTAAACATGTACTAAACAATAAAAAATCTACCTTTCATTGTAAGTTTGAATTTGAATTAGGTAAGTATACTTATTTTATTGAACGTAAAGCTAAAAAACATGGAAATGGTCATGTGAAAGTTAATGTAAACTTTTGGAGAATAGATGCCTCCGGAAATGAAGAAAATTTAAACGGAGATCAACGAGATTCTACAAATAAAATTATACAACAATATCTAGGAACATATGATGATTTTGTTTTAACAGCATTATCATTACAAAATAACAATACTGGGTTTATTGATAAAAGTCAAAGAGAAAGAAAAGAATTATTATCACAGTTTTTAGATATTGATATTTTTGAGCAACTGTACCAAATTGGACATGAAGATATTAGAGAGACAGCTGCATTAATTAGGGAGTATAAAAGAAAAGATTTTTCAACCGACTTATCTGCTGCTAGAGATGTTATAACTCAATATACTGGTTCATATGAACAAATGAAAGTTGATAAAACAGAACATGAAGATATGAAAACAAATCTTAATGATATTATTTTTACAATGTCTAAAGAATTGAAAAAGGTTGATGATACATTGAGACCTCCAGAAGATATTGAATTAGACCTTGAACGGATGGAAAATGAGTTAGTAGAAGTTATTGCAGATAGAGATACTCAAAAAGAAATAATTCGTGAACAAAAAAAACTCATTAAAGAAAT
>Ga0187217_1000055_pt1 | contig 37436 bp, 59 predicted proteins | sample 15SPOviralmetaG_FD_130165 | JGI IMG/M metagenome (GOLD analysis project Ga0187217, IMG submission 130165) | Marine viral communities from the oligotrophic San Pedro Time Series (SPOT) site, San Pedro Channel, CA, USA - 15 SPOT_SRF_2010-09-15... | ecosystem: Environmental > Aquatic > Marine >... | reverse complement strand
GTTGTCCATTATCCCTGTAAGTGACACACCCAGCAGACGCTCTTCTTCTGTGTTCTTGTTCCACACCTTACGCAAGTATGGAAACTTGGTGTAGGTGGATTGTATGGTTCCCAGAATCGTAGCAAGCTTAACCTTACGCTCCAAATCTTCAAGGGTATCTGTCGCACGAATAACAACTTCCGTAAGATTGCAGAATTGATTTGGTCTAAGTATAATTTCACTGCAAGGATTAGTCCCAAACTCGTAGTTAGGATCACGCCTACCATTTTTTGCAGCCTGTTTCTTACTTGCTTGACGATTGAATACACCACGTTCTCCACTTCCTGACTCTACTAGTGCCATCCACTCACGCATGAATGATATAGCATCTGGTTTTTCTGTATAGCTAACAGAGTTATTAGCTAATGCACGTTGAGGTTCGTTATCCCACCACTGACCTGACTTAGCGTGACGCATACGATCATCACTTAAGTTAGACAGAGAGATCATAGCACTACGGCGTACACCACCTACGACAACTACCTCACCAATCTTACACATGATGTCGTGACACTCAATGCTAGATAGCTTACGTCCTTGTGCATTCTTGAAGGTAGCAATAGTAAAATTAAATAGTTCAACAAGAGGTGCGGGACCAGAAGCTCTACCACCAAAGGTTTTAAGCTTTGCACCTGCAGGACGGACTAAACCAATATCCCACTGGGGGATTTCACCAGCCCAGAGGAGAGCAAGAACTTGACGAAGAGCTTTAGCCCAACCTTCCTTACTGTCTTTGACAACGATAGTAGTCTCACTGTCGAACAACTCAGGGATCTCAGGAAGCTTACTAATGAACTGACGCTCGACACTGAAGCCGACACCAGTACCACACAAGAGGATGAACATAGCCTCATCGAAGGACTTAGGGTCCTCTACGGGTAGATAACTACAGTTATACATGCAAGTGTTGTCACGATTAGCCGCTGGACCTGCAGTCATCATGGCTCGCATGGACGGCATAACCTCTAAGTTGAGAATAGAAAACATTAAGTCATCCTTAGTGTTCTCGTCAATCTTATGCCCTACTACATTGTTAATGTAACGATCTACTGTTTCGCCCCAAGACTCTCTTCGTCCTTCATCATCAAGCCATCGTGCATACCGTGAGGTATGAATAAAAGCTTGATAGTCTGTTGGTAAATAATTATTCATCTATTGTCACCGCTTCCTTTTAATACACCACGTTGCTCTCTATCATCTAACTTTGCCATGTTCATCTCCATAACTTTCTTTAAGTTTCCCCCAAAGATATTAGCTAAAGCTACTGTATAAAACAATACATCACCCAGTTCTTTAAGGACTTCTTCGTCTGTAAATTTATTCTTATCTCTAAATAATTTCTTGACCTTCTCAGATACTTCTCCTGCTTCGCCAACCAAACCCAAAGTATTTTCTACTAAACGCTCTCGTCCTTTAGTGAATACCTTATCCTCTACAAATTGACTGTAAAATCTTACAGGGTCTTGATCGTAGTCCGTACTGTTTTGAAACATATCGAAATACCCAAACGCTTCTAAGTCACTTTTGTTAATCATGGTCTATCCCTTACCAATAGTTTTGATATTGTCACATCATCTACGTCATAGAACATATTTAAAACTAACTCTTCTATATCTTCTTTGTGTGCCTCTTGTAGAGATGATAGTAGATTGTTATCCTCGTCTACTTTAATTACAAAAGAAACAGTGTAGTCATGTGTCACTTGTGAATCTCCTTTAATGTTTCTACTAATTTATTGAGATAGTACTGTGCTTTTTCCATATCTTCTACAGGCTTACCCTTATATCCGTGCCTGTGTTGATACTTAATTAAGTTGCCGTGGCAGTAGCCTTTGAACTCCTCTGGGGTAAGTACTTGTTTGATATACTCAATACACTCCACTCCATTTCCTATTGTGTAGTGTGGCGGGCTATTAACAGGATCAAACTGTTTTGACATCAAGCATTTCCTTTTGTCTTTGTCCATGCATCTAATCGTATGACCTTACCATTGGTAGTCTTTACATCTACGGGTGGTAAACCTTCTTCCTCTTCTATAAAATCCATATCTTCTAGATGCTCCATGTCCAACAAAGCGTTTCTATATTCCATAACCTGCTTTCGCAAAGTTTGATTTCTCTCCGCTAAATGTAGGAAGGATGTAAGGAATGTAGTTACGTTTAGTAATTCGTCAAGGGTATCTCTATCTAAATCACAATCCTTGGGTACATAAGTAACTACACTCAACGCATCCTCTTCTTCTGAATCATCTAGAGATAGAATGATAGCTACTTCTTGATTGGATATTCTTCTAACCATTTATAGTTTCCTTTGTACAGTAATCTTATCTAAGTTTATTTCAGTAGTAGGATCTTCTTTTAACCATTCTTCCGGGATAACTCTGTGCGCCCATTTAAAATTGTTCTTGTCGCACCATTCCTGATACATTGTTTTAGCTCCTTTGTAAAGCTTAGATCTTGAGTTACTAAATACAAACCTAATGTCTAGGTAAGGGTGTTGCTTTTTTATCTCCAAGTGTTTGCGTCTATCTTCACTATCAAAGATACCTTTGGTTTCAATTATTATGTTGTTGTCCAACACAAAGTCAGGGGTGTAAGTTCTGTATCTAAAGTCTTCCCATTCTATCTTTAGTTTCTCATACCTTACCGACTTCTGATTACTACTCAAGAATGCAGCGACTTCTTTCTCTAAGCCGCTGCGATACCTTCTTGAGTTATGCCTTCTAGGTTTCTTCTTCGGTGGCATTATCAGGTTCCAAAGAAGATTTTAACTCGTTTGTTTTCATCTGCTGTACAGCCTGTACACATTGCGTAATGTGATTTAAGAGAGCAGATGCATTGGAGCCTAAGTTTAGTATGTTTAGAATCTCCTTCTGTTCCTCTGTCATGTCTTCGATCTCATATTCTTTATCGTCTAATGTTAGCTTAGTCATGTCTTTCCTTTCTATAAGATGTAATCAACTAGGGGTGCTTCTTTGTTTCCTGAGTATACTTTAGATGGTAAGGTCTGCATAGTAGGCCAGCACTTACGCTTATGTGAACAGAACCTACAGGAAGAGTTTAACTTCATGTTGCCTGATGGTTTCTTTCTATACGTTTCTGGTACTGCCCCAAAGCAGCGCTCAAAAGGTTCATCATTATTAATGTAATCATATGTTCCTTCTATGTCCTCTATTACTTTTTCTTCATTGACACCCTCTGCTGATACGTATTTAAACTCGCCATTGGATTTGTTGACTACCCACCAACCACCTACACCTACGTTAGCTGCCTTAGCATAACCAACCAGTTGAGGTACATACCCAAACGAATCTCCTTGGGCAAGTGTTTCAAAGTTAGTGAACTTGTTAGTGTAGGACCAAGGCGATGCAGACTTAACATCATCAAGCTTATTGTCCAGTATCATATCAAACTCACCCTTGATATCTTTACCTTCACCTAAGTTCAATGTTACCTTGTCATTGTCTTTAAACTTAACACCAGCTTCACGAAGCAGACCTTTGAATAACGCCTCAACAAAATCACCTAGCATCATCTGTAGTAGGAATGATGTAGGCTTATGCTCATCTGTCTCAGGGTCATTCTTTTCAAACCAGAGTTGGCACTTAGGACGCCCGATATTAGACATCCTAAGTTTAAATTCATCTCTTGGCCCGCCGTTAAACTGCTTCTCCAAAGCCTTAGCAACGTCTGCTACTATGGCTTCAATGTTTTCTTTAGACATACCTGCATCACCATCTAAGGCTTTGCGTAGATATGAATGTACGGACAGTTCTGCGGGATGCATCATTACTGTGCTTCTTGTACTTCTACGATTGAAGAAACCAGATCAGCGTCACTAGCACTTATTGCTGATGAACTATTCTCCTGCCACTTCTGAGATACATAACTGTTGGAGTACTCTACCCAGTTCAAGAAGTCCTGTAGTGTAGCACTGTCCTGCTCTTGAAAGTTTACCTTGCTCCCTAGATCAGCCACTAGCACAGCGTACTTAGCACCTGTAGGCAACTCACGCTTAGCGCTAGACAGTGCAACAGTATGCTCTACTGGGGTGAGCTTCTTAGACATGATCTTACTAAGCGCATTGTCCAATGACTTCATGCTCTCTGTATTCTTGATGTCCATCACAAACGGAATCTCATCCTCGTAGCCTTGTAAGGGATTACCCGAATAGTCCATTGGATTGTCCAGAATAATCATACCAAGCGTAACCTTTACACGCTTGATGCTGCGAATAAGATTCTTCGTAGCCTCTGGTAAAGATTGGAAGTCTTCAATGTAACCACTAGGTCGGCCCAAGTTGAACTTACCTGTGGTATCTTTTAGATCCCCATTCAAACTATTAGACATGAGACTTTTGTTCATTGTCTCTGATGCTGAATCCCAACGCTGCCACTGCTGACGCTGTGCAAACACACGAATAGATGCCTTTCGAGTATAGACAACTTCCCCGTCAGGCATGGTTACTTTGAATGCACCTACAGGTACAGTAATCTTCTCGTCATCACCAATAGATACGGTGATAGGATTGTGCACCTGTGCTACACGAGCAAGGGTTGATGCGGTAGGTGTAGATGACATTCCCATTGCCTCTGATAAAGACATACCATCTACGGATAATGCTACTGATGTACTCATATTTATTTTCCTTTGTTGAGTTTGTTGGAAGTGAAGTTATATCATTAAACGTCTTTTGTGTCAAGCCAATTAGGACCAATCTTGGCTTCTAATAACATAGGCACATTCATTTCTACGCCGTATGCTTCGTATATAATTTTGTCTAAGTCCTCGTTAAGATCTGTTACCATTTGTATTACATAATCTATCTCCTCTGGATGTACATCTACCACCATTGAGTCATGCACTGTATTCACAACTTTAGATTGTAAGGGCATAAGTCTATGCTCTAGCTCCATAAGAATGACAGGAGTGACATCCCCTGTAGCAAAGCCCTGCACTGGATAGTTTTTTATGGTAGTAAAATTAGTAGGTGTGCCATTCATACGTCTCTCTGTATTAGGGAAAGCATACTGTCGGCCTGACACATTGGTTATCTTCTGGTAGCGAACTGCCTCATCTCCTAACTTCTTATGCCATGCAGCTATACCTTTGTACTTCTCGTTGAAGTGCGTGTAGTAAGCAGCTTCTGCCTTACTCCTGCCGTACCCACTAGCGCCAAATAAAGGGGCAAAGGTATGAGCCTTAGCTTCTTGTCTGCCTGTAGGTTGCCCTGCATCAGTGATAACCTTTGCAGTGTAAGCGTGTACGTCAAACCCTGTGGCAATCTCTTCCATAGCTACCTTGTCCTGAGACAGGAATGCTGCCGCCCTAAATTCAAGCTGGGCAAAGTCTGCTTCCATAACGCTCCCGCCTTCCCAACGTGAAACAAAGACACGTTTGACTGGGAATGTATTACCTCGTGGCATGTTCTGCATGTTAGGGTTACGCCCGCTAAACCTGCCCGTTGAAGTTATGTGCTGGGTAAGACCTACATGAAGGAATCCATCAGGCTTAGTATAAGTACGTATGCCATCAACAAAACTAGAAAGGTAAGAACTGATAGCGCTAAGCCGCTTAAGATCTGAAAGAAAAGATACCGCACTTTCCATGTTATTTGTTTTAGCCGTTGCAATAAGTGCATCCATGTTATCCTTTCCTGTACTGAAACCATTGGCACTAACCCATGACTTACTAGGTGGGAAGAAGCCTAAGCCCGCCATCTCGTTTGTCTGCTGTAGCTGATAGCCTCGTGCATCACAGTCCTTACACTTGTTAGCTTTGCTGTATCTTGAACCATCTTTCTTCTTCTTGAAAGCCTTGCCTTCTCCATCGCAGGTAGGACAAGTGAAAGCCTTAGTCTTGCGTAACAGGGTACTGTTTTTGTTTACTGCGTCTTTATACTCTTCAACAGTAGAAGTATATTCAAACAGATCTGCCCATTCCTTTTTGTTGTTTACCTTTCTACTGAACAGTACCTGAGAGGATTGCTCTGGACTATTAAGATTGATAGGCGTATCCCCCATAAGCTCTCTTGTTTTCTTCTGCAGCCTTTCTTCTATCTCTGCTTTCTCTTTCTCAAACTCCTGTTGCACTACATCTAAAGCATCCTGATCTATCTTGATGCCATTCATATAGATACGAGTAAGTGTCTTACAGACGTTGAACGTGATATCCCGGATAGTATGTAAAGACTTTGACTCTGGTGCGTTGTAGTCTACCTCAGTAGCTTTATACAAAGCTGCAGTTGTTTTTAAGTCACATGATAAGTAATGTGTTAGTTCGTCTAGAGGTATCTGATTTGTACCATAGCCATCCTTGAAGTATCTCTTTAGGGTATCGTCCTTCTGATAGTACAACTCTCTGCGCTTAGCACAATTGTCTAAGCTCAGTGATTTCTTTTTAACACTACCTGTAACTAAGATCTCTAAGTGATCCCCTCGCATTAGTACATACTCTGCCAGCATAGTATCGTAGATCTTACCGTCATACTTGAAACCACTAGCCCATAGCCACGCCAAGTCATGCTGTGCATTGTGCATGATAAGTAGTGTGGTAGTATCTAATATAGCTTGTACAGCTTTGAACGCATCTCCACTATAATCTTGCTGCTCCTCATGATCAAACGTATAGATGTATTGACGGTGAGTATCTACATCCTGCACACCTACTTGTGTTAGTGTATTGTCTGACTCAAAGGGGTCCATGTGTAGTTTGTTGTTTCGTTTGGTAGTTGTATTCTCGACATCAAGAACACGCTTCATATTAATATACCTTCCTACGCAGAATACTGCGCTCTAGCTCCATCTAACTCGCAGGGTATCTTACCATGCCAGCCACCTTTTAACTTGTTCTTAGCCAGTACAAGATAGCGCTGATTGTCTACCTCATCCTCATCCCCTAGCTCTGCCATTGTAGGGTTCTTAGATATAAGAATCATGAGGTCTGCCTCTGCAGCCTTGCCTGTTTTACTCCCTTCAAGCATAGACTGGTCTACGTTAATCCTATTCTCTGCTGCTGCAGACAATTGGGACATCCATATAATTGCTGTGTTGTATTGCTTTGCAATGTTACGTGCATGAATAGCTGCATCCTTTAGGTACACGTCTGACTTGTCACTGGTACGAGGTGCAAACTTATCACCCATGTCAAGTACCACAATGTCAGGCTTGTAGTTTTTAATAGCCGCCTCTACCCATACCATGTCTTTACCCGTACTGTCGTACAGATCTATGTTATCTCTGACACGTTGGTATCTTGTCGAGGCTAGAGGAAAGTTATCTTTAACTTCTTCCATCGTCAGGCTGGTAGCTGCAGTAAGATAGCGAAACGCTACACGTTCATACGCCTCTTCATTACAGAGAATAAGACAACGTGCACCCTGCTTAGCAAAACCATTAGGTCCTGCAATAAGAGATGCATGAAAGCTTGTCTTACCTGTGTTAGGTCGTGCGCCTACAATTAAGAAGTGCCCACCACTAATACCCTCAACCTTACGGTGTAAGCTAGGAATGTTAAACTTCCACTGAGATTGTTTCTCGTTAGCCTTGAGCAGTGTCTCAATAGATATATCACAGAAATTTAAGTTAAGGCTTGGGGTAAAGTCATCCTCGTAATCACTCAGTAGTTTTCTCAGAGGCTCAAGACTTTTCTGTGTACCATTAACATAATCAAAACCTATGTTGGCTACCTCTTCCCCTACCATCTGCTGAAAAAGTTTAGACAAAACTTCCTTAGCGATAGGCTTAGACATAGGTTCTTCTTTGCGGATCTTGTTAAAGATTTCCTTATATACTGTCTTGTTAGATGTAGTAAGTGTTGCGTTGGAAGAGAAGAACAAGCCCTCTACTTCCGACACAGACAGATCTTTATCGTACTCCTGCATAGCCATCTCTACGGTGTGCTTAATCTTTCTAACATCTTTCGTAAAGAGTTTGTCGGGGGTACGGATACCCTTATGTCCCTCATAAAATTCTTTATTCATGAGAGATCTTATGAGTGCTAATTCCATCATACTTTATTGGCCTCGCTTCTTTCTATGGCACGTTTACGTTCTTCATCAGTCATGTCTGATATAGATCTACTCTTCACCTTTTCAATAAGCTCTAATGCATTTTGCCATGAAAGCTTGAACCATTCTTTAACGTAGTCATTAGACATAGATTTGGCGAGGTCGTGTACATCTGACTCTGCCTTACGTCTGTCACTGAAATGGGCATACCCTCGTAGATGAAAGTCTCTAAAGGGGCTGGACGTTTGATATGCATTAACCCTATCCTCAACATCAATAGCCATACCAATCTTAACCCAGTCACGCCATGCAGGATTAGTTAGAGCATACACATAACCTTCCTTGATGTTAGAGTATTTACCTAACCCTTCAAAGGCGGCGTCATTAAAAGATTTATATCGTCCCGGCTTATGTAAGTCATGCGTAGGAGGTATGTACTTACCATTGACCCACATACGGTTCTCATTTCTTTTACGCATAGACTCTGGGTTATCCTTGTAGTACTTATCACGGCCTGTCGTATCGTTATGCTCTTTCTTATACATGTTTTTCTTTCCCTATATAAGCTTCATAGTTTATTACTCGTCCTGTATTCCACCTTGCAGCTTCTGTCTCTGCTTCTTTTTCTGTACTAAATGTACGTACCTCTGTGTCATACGTCCAAGGATCTTCCTTTCTTACTAAGGTGTACTCACCCTTCTCAACCTCAATCTGAACTGCATACATCTTCACTCCTTTCTGATTCTAAACCAGCTTTAACTAAAGCTATAAACCCTGCATTAAAGATAGCTGCGAATGTCTCAGGGTCACACTCTACTTGTAGTGTAGCACTGCCGTCCTCATGCTCTTCTATCTCTGTTACTTTTATTATATCACTCTTCATTGTCTACTCCTATGCAAGGTAATAAGATAGACAGCTTACAGTACTTTGGATACTCGTCATACGTCATAGCTATCAACACAGGTGGTGCAGCTATAAGTAAAGCTACAATAGCTGACGCCTTGATTGCACCGTTAATGTTACCTCTCATTAGTCAGTCTCCCTTAATGCTTTCCACGATACAGGAAATAATTGTACCATAGTGCGGTCAATCTCCCACGCTACCTCTGCTGTCTCTGCTTGTGTGTCAGGCGCACAACGAAGCTTACACATATCAGCAAACGCATCCAAGCTACCTGACCAGTACCACTCAGTCATCATAGACTGTGGCAGAACCATACGTGCTTGCTCTGGGCAAACACCTTTATCTAAAAGAACCCTATACATTGAGTAAGGCTTCCACCAAAACTCTGATTCAAGTATGTCTATGTCAACCTCACCTTCACTGCCCTGCTTCTTATCATCACTACGCCCTCGCCACTTTGTAGGATGGTAGAACTCAGGCTCACTATCCACATACCTACGGCTAACCTCATTCCATCGTAGGAACTTATGCTTGACTAGCTGTCTAGCTACAAACACAGGTGCCTTGACGTGGAAGCTTGCAAAGCAATGCCCAAAGGGGCTGATGTGTTTGTACTTGGCTAGGTATTGTATAAGCTTCTTATCCCTAGCTTTCATGTGTTGCTTGAAGCTGTAAGCATCTGACTCTTCGTAGTCCCACTCACTCTCCTTGCCAAAGCTTACACGGGCTGCATTAACTACAGTCAAGTCATTACCCATGCTGCCTTTGTATGTTACTTCAATCATTTATTTACCTCACTCAATATAATACATATAAAACCAATAATTAAGAACGCAAGTATAGATGCGCCTGTTACCGCTTCAATCATTATCTTTACCTTTATGTTTTTCTTTTCTTTTAGTTACAGGTTTTTTCTTATCAGGTATAACCTGTTGTTTATACTTAGGCTGTCTTACATCCTTAGCCATAGGATTTTGTTTATTATTAAACTTCATCATAATAACATTTCCCTTAACCTCTTTACATCGGATTGTAATCTGTATTTGATGTCATCGTCAAGTCTAAAAGCTTGTGTTCGTATGCCTGTCCATGCCTCTACCTCTCTCCTATACTGAAGTGTCTTGGTCATGGCATCAGGGTCTAACGCTATGATAACATTAGAAAATTCTCCTATGTGTTCCATGTGTTCATGACCTAGTGACGTACCCATAATAGCTAAGCCTGTGACTTGGGGTAGAAGCTTAGCAACTGTGATAGCACTTATAACATCCTCGACTATAACCGCTGTACCGTTTGGCTTACCTACTATCCTTTTGTATACACTAGCCTTTCCGGTATATCTGTACCACTTTGGTATAGCATTATGTAATGCTCTGCCTACCGCATCAATGATAGAACCTTTGTGTTTAATAGGAAACACAGCACGTTTCTCACTCACATCATACAAGACACGCTCGCTTTGTAAGTCCCACTTATCTAGGAATGAATTAAGCAACGTGTATTCCCGGCCAACAGGTTCAACCACATACTCAGGTATTATCATACACTCAGGCTCAGGCTTAACGTATGCCTCTGCAGTAAGCTTAGCTTGTATCTCTGCTGCTGTCAGGTTGACATGCACTGCACCTCTAGATCTACAGCCTAGCTTGTAGCAGTTGTATATCATGGAGCCAGATCTATTTACTACAGTAAATGTATTGGAGCCACGGCATGACGGACAGTCAGATCTGTGTGTCTCACCATCACCCAAACTTAATGACTTAACGTAATCACTTATCGTCATTGGATCTCCTTTGCGCTAATGCAGCAGACGCACCACTGAATGTGTTTACCAAGTAAGGCTTAACACTTTGGGGGTTGGTGTGTCCACTGACTTGCATAATACCCGCCATGTCTACGCCTGACTCTACCATCTCTGTAATGCCAGTACGCCGTAAGTCTCGTGCTTGTATCTCAATAGGTAATCCTGCAGCTTCCTTAACTTGATTGACTAGCACATGTATTTCTTGATCGTCGTAAGGTGTGTGTGCCCCTGCTCTAGGGAATACACGAGGCGCTACGTAGTCTTGGAAGTCAAAGTCTTCCTTCTGCTGTCGGAGCATCCGACACAAGCTTTCGTCTGTAATAGGTAAGTGTACATCGGCCCTACGTTTACTCTGCTCTAAGTCTAGGCGCTGGGCATCTAAGTCTAGGTTGTCCCACCTGAGTAGACGCATGTCACCTACACGCTGTGCCCACTCGTATGCCATGTGAACGATCAGGCCAACGCTACGCCACTTCCACTCAGAGTATGCGGTATCTAAGAAGAGACGCACCTGATCCCTAGTCCATTTAATTTTACGAGGCTTATCCGTTGTACGTTGTAATAATGTTACAGGGTTAGAGAGCATAGCCTCGTGTCGTATGGATGTATTGAATACAATACTGAGACACGTAGCCATGTAGTTTGAGCTACGTACCCCATGCACGAGAAGCCACCTGTCATATGCGGTAGTCACATGCTTGAAGCGTACATCCATAAGCTTGATGTTACCTAATTGCTTACCCTTTTGCACAGGGGTATCGCATACCTTAGATAGGTACATCATGTAATCTTTCTGAGTACGAGGACGCAATGCAGCAAACTTAGGTGTGTGCATATAGAAGTCACATGCTTGCTTTATTGTGTGCTTACCTTTTAGTTCTACTACATTGCGTTTCGCCATTGCGGTTCCTTTCTATAACAGTCCTGTGCCTAGCCCAAAGAATATGATAGCCATGATAAACATGAAGATGTAGTTCAACAGCTTATCAAAAAAGCGGCTCATACATATCTCCCTGTGCTATACGTCCTTTGATATACTCAAGCTCACGCTCCATGTTCTCTACGTCCTCGTCGATCCACAATAGATCGTCAATGCTGCGAGCAAGATCATCGTGATATCGCTGTAAAGGTACAACATATTTATTACCTACACTTTCCATTATCTATTCCCTTTATCCGTTTACAAACTGGTCGTGATTTATGTAGTAAGACACACCAATCTCATAATTGTCATGATCATACTGATACAGTGCAACCAAAGAGTCTGCAACATTCTTGACTAGCTTGTACTTATCTTCGTCCTCTAGCTCATTGTTGTACCCGAAGTCTACAGGGATAGCTGTCAGTACTTCCTTCCAGTGACTGTATATATCAGTACCTGATTCAGTCTTCTCACCTGTCTTTTCGTAGCGCTGTTGAGTTACAAACACCACTGCATCGTGGTGATCCCATACTTTTACTTCTACTGTTTGTGTTTCAATTTTCATATCTATCAATCCATTCTTGTTACATAGTGTCCATTGTCTGTAGGTAATGCTACCATACCATAGGGGTAAAAGTAAACATCACCCTTCTTGAGTTTGACCTTAGCAATAGGATTAAGGTCATCATCTTCTGGATAGGTGTATGTACCATTAGATAATACCTTACCCTTGAACTGGTACAGCTTACCGAATCCATACGCTTCTGTCATGTGGTCTACAAGATCAAGACCTTCTTCGTCACCGCCATCTTCTACATAGTCGGCAACCCAATGCGGTAATAAACCCAACCACTCTACGAGTTGATCTTGTGTGTAGTCAGGGTAAGCTTCTGTGTTAAGTAGTAGTCTCATAGTACATTCTCCATTGTTAATTCTTTACTGTCGGACGGTCCGTCACCAGAGTTGAACTCATAAACTGCACGAGCAAAGCCACGGGGTGTGGCAGATCGTATGTTCTTAGTCTTAACAGACTTCCCACCAAGTTTCAAGTGTTGTCTGCTGTGCCCTTGCTCTGGCTCTACTGGGTCAGTCCACGGCATAGTGAACCCATTGCCTGTCCAGAGGCATGTCTTCTTAGGATAGGCATCCTTAGCTGCAATGTAGTCAGGCCACAAGGGATGCTCTGCCTCGCTGTCAGCGATGTACTTGCCGTACTCATAGGGGTGGAATGTGTAGTTAGGCTTACGCCACAACGTAGACAACACACTAACAGGATTCTCTATGAAGTAAGGTACGCCTAGCTCATTGAAGAACTGCGAGCACATCATAGCATAGCTTGCTGCTTTAGTCTGGAACTCAGGGTCACGCTTAGCCTTAGCCTTGAAGTGTGGCGCACCTGATACAGCCAAGTCAGTACACACAGGAAACGCCATGCCGAATACAACATTCTCAAACTGAAAGTTTACAGCTATCCTGTTGAGAGTGCTTTGATCGTGAAGGTCTGCATTAACATAGCGGATCAGACCACCGCCCTCAAAATTATCTTTACATATTTTTTCTGCATCATGCTGTATGTCAAAGGCATAGCAAATATATCCTGCCTCTGCCCACGGCTTGAGTGCCTCACCTGTGTAGTCATACAGGCTTATGACATACTTACCTGCGTTAGGATTCGTCATGTTATGATACCTCTTCAAACATTTCTAAAGCTTGATTGTGTGTAAGCTTCCACTGCTTGTCACTAGTCAAAGACTTAACTTGCCACGGCATTTTCTTAGCGTTGGTGTTGTACCCTACGAGAGTAACCTTCTGCCCACCAATCTCAGAGATACGAGTAGTGTCTAACTTGTAGAACTGTGCAAAATGTGTAAGCGCAATCTGCTCTTGTGTATCCGCACCATCAAGCAATACCTGCACCTTGTATGTAGCTTCGCCGCCTGAGTAGGAGCAGTTACCTACCTTGATAGTTACATCGTGTATGCCAGCATTCTCTAATGCTTCCTGCATTGCTTCACGTATTTGTCTTAGCTTTTGTTTGTCAAACATAATGTAATCCTTTCAATGAGTTAGTGACGGACGGTCCGACAGTAAAGCCAGACCGCCCTGCTTGTGAGTGCTACCCTGCGAAGTGCTGCAAGCGGCGCTCAGTGTTACGGTTACGCTTGTGCTCAAAGTACACAGTGCGTTTGCCTAAGTGATAGGCAGTCATGCAATCGCCTAGCTCACGGCGCAAGCCACGGCTGACCACCTTACGCTTACGTGTCAGGCCCTTGATGCCAGCGAAGTTGAAGCGGAAACCTTTAGTACCATCGTTAAGTTTTTTGGTTGCGAATAATACGAACATATCATTTCTCCTGTGTGAGTTCGTTACGGATCTGGGTTAGTAGTTCTTTTAGTTTGGCATCGTTTGCCATACGTGTACTTGGCAGTATTTTTTCACACATGTCAAGTATCTTCAAGTTAAGTGCGTTAGAAATGCTCATGCTGTAAGACCTCCGTCAATCACGATAAGCTTAGGTTTCTTAGCAACAGCGCTGGGCTTTGTCAAGAGGCAGTAGATATCTGCATAGAAAGCAGGGTCGTGATCCTTGAGGTGTAGTGACGGACGGTCCGACAGTACATCCCACCACAGCATGTCGTATTCTGTAGACAACATGTCGTATATGTTAGATGCATTCTCTTCACTGCGACATGCAGCGACAAGGCAGGTATCTGCCTCATCGTAATCCATAACGCATACATAGTGCATGTTTGGTTTCATTAAGTAATATCCTTTCGTTGTTATGTCATTACTACAGCATCAACATGATAGCGTGACACTGCATCACCAGTAGGCAAGGACTTGTTCATACCACCACGATCAGCAACAAAGTTGCACCATGTGTCCCACCAGTATTCGGAACCCTTGCGGCGGCATAGCTTGACGTACTCACGTATCTTTTTGAGACGTACTTCTTGCGATGCTTTCTTGTTGATACGCAAGGCAGACTCACTCAACCCTAACGCCCTGACATTGTGTCTGTCAAGACATGCTACTTGAAAGCCTAGCATCTGACCAATGAAGCCAGCCTTGACCATACCAATGCTAGGTATACGCATGAACAGATCTACTACAGCTTGTGCACCATCAATGGTGTCACATCCAGCAGTCTCACGTATGTTAAGCATGAGTGTATGCAACTCTACCTTGTGCTCTTGTGCATAGGTAATGCCTTGAGCCTTAGTACTGCTGACCCACTTGGACATGATGCCATGCAGCTTGATAGACTTGCGTTGCTCTATCACACGAGACAACGGCATGTTGATCGTGCATAAGGTGAACTCAATCACGTCATACAATCCATCAGGGGATTGCAATGCGTGTTGTACGATTTCTGTGCAGTCACGTTGGTACATAGGGAAGCACTCCTGTTGTTGTGTCGGATCGTCCGACAGTAAGTTAAGTCGTTGATAAGTAACGTATTTTAGGTTTGATGTCTGTATCAACCACCTTAGATAAGCATACCATATCTGATTTGTCAATAGGTTCCAGAGTTTTGCTATCAACAAAGCTTGTGAATTTGTACGGGTTGTACGTTGCCCTGCCATGCAAGCGCCAAGCTGGACACATCAAGGGGTCACTGTCATCTCGCTTGCTGTAGCCACTGACCTGTATGAAATCGCCAAGCGTACCACGCACAAAGGCATGCACATTCTTCTTGCCCTCACGTAGTACACGCTTACGTCCAGACTGACGCACCACAAATTGCGCATCATCTATCCACACTTCATCAGCGTGAAAGAGTACACGCCCTGTCTTGGTATTACGGACAGAGAATGTATGCTTGTGCAGGTTCCAGTAAACTTCAACTCGCATGGTAGTCTCCCATTTATGCAGATTGTTTTAGTGACGGACGGTCCGACACAACACCATTACATATAAGTTTTAATTCTATGTCAAGCTCCTGCCATCCAAAGGACAGAGCCACGAATGCTCTTCGTGATTGTAGACACAGCACGATGTCACCCACCGACATACTAGGGGATGGCCTGATAGTCGTGCGCCTAAGCTTGCCACTACCATAGCCATTGCACTCGTCAAAGATCCACTCAAGTACGTCATCCATGTCATGACTAGTCTGCGCTGTCATCACACCCATATGTAAGAAGGATGTTGGCTCATAGAAATCTTTAGCTAAGGCTTTCTGTATTACATCCACGCCATTTCCTGCAGGTAAACTACGCAAGGATACATACATATCTATGTCATCCTGCCTAATGATTTCACTCTTGGGTTGATAGACTAAGAACGATTGCGATGCGGTCATGTCATGATTCCTTTTCAGTTGAAGTGTCGGACGGTCCGACAGTAATGCCAAACCGCCCCATGATTGTCAATAGATTTCGTCTAGCTCTTCATCAAAGCCGAACTCTTCGTCCCACTCTTCAGGTGTCATACCTGACATCAAGAACTCACGCTGTTCTGCAGACAGGTCAGGCATAACATTCTGTATTAGATCACCTGATGCAAGCCAGTACTCAATCACACCTTGATTGGTAGGCAATGTCATGCTGTTTATCTTGCCTGTCATCATAGACTTTTTGTGCACCAAAATTTTGTTATCGGATATGTGTTCTATTTGCATGTCATGATTCCTTTTTACTTGGTTGTCTTGAAGTTGAAGTGTCGGACGGTCCGACAGTAGAAGTACCATAACTGTCAGCCATCCATGCTAGATTGTCAAGGGGTTTGGGATGTTTACGCTGCTGCATATTACACAGCCACCTGCTACGCCACACCTTATCAGCACGGCGAGCATACCTGTCACGTCTGCTTACACCTAACATGTACGTCACCCCCCATGCATAGCATAAAGCATGCCACAAAAGAACATCATGCCTGACGTGCTAACGTAGGCAAGAAAATAAGCAAAGTTTTGAAGGCGAGTAGGTCTAAGAATGTATTTTGTACGATGGCGCATGGGTCAATTCCTTGTGTGTGTGTGTTTGAAGTGACGGACGGTCCGACAGTAAAGCCAGACCGTTGATACTGGTATCATTACCAAGCTTCGGATTGGATCTCTTTGCGGTGATCATCATAAAGCTTTACAGCTTTGTGCACACGCTTGAGTGCGGTTTCATATTTGCGGCAACCTTGGATCTCTTGAAGTATTTCTTTGAGGGTCCAACATTCAACCAGTACGTCCCAACCGTCTTCTTCGTAATGCGCATTAGCGTGATCTTGAATTTGTGTGGCAAAGTAAAGCGGGACATTAAATGTTTTTTCTAGATCTGTCATCGGCTTAAATCCTCGTGTGTGTGTGTGTGTGAGAGAGTGATGCGCCCCGCTGTGATGCAGGGCGCTTGGCTGTGTTAGCCTACGATTTCAGCGTGTAGGGCCTTGAGGAAAGCGCTGGTGTTTAAGCCGTTGCTTTCGAGGGCGGCTTTGACGAACGTGGCAAGCTCCGCTTCCGTCTGGAATTGCTTGGTGTCGGACGGTCCGTCAGTAGCAGCCTCCGGCTTGGCTTTGGCTTTTCCTGCAGATGTATTACCTGCTGACTTAGGCGCTTTCGGCTCTGCTGGCTTGCTTGCCTTGGTGATCCGCTTACGGATGGCGCTCATCCCTAGGCCGTCAAGTTTTCCGTCGGTGTTTAAGCGCTGCACAAGCTCCCAGTTTTCCGCAATCTTTTTACAGTCGTTGTAATCTTGCCGACTTATAGTCGTATGCTGTGCCATTGCTTGACCGAAAAGCTTGTCTGATTTGTACAAGGGACGAAGCTGGATCACAAGCAATCCGATTTCTTTGTAGCAATCCAATTGCTGCTCTTGCAAGAGCCACATACGATCATGTACCGCTTCCATCTGAGCAAAGGCAGCGCTTGCTGTGAACGTCTGACCGTTATGTGTTACCTTGCCGTCCAAGTGTACTTTTGCGTTTGTGTTTGTTTTTGCGTTTGTCATCGAAGTATTCCTTTTTTGCTGTGGCCGGTGTTGGCCGTTTCGATGCAATCAATCTGGCCGATGGTCGAGGGAATGTCAACGGCTTTTGGTGCGCATTATGCGTAAGGAAAAGGAAGCGGTGTCGGACGGTCCGACGGTAGGGTAGGGTAAAAGCAGAACATCCGGTGAGAACGAATCAGGAACAGCCTCGTGTGTGATCATATGTGTGATCATATGTGCATACATGTGTGTTTGTGCATAAGCGCTGCATGATCGCATCACGCTGCAGATGTGCGCATAGCAGGCCTATATGTGCGGCTTGCAGATACACAATCGGTAGAAAAAGCGTGTAAAAACAAGCGTTTAGCCCTATGCACATGCGCAGAATGCACACACACGGCCACACATACCCCCCCGTGCATGGGCCACCCCCCCGATGTACGTACGTATATACATACTCTGCAACAGAACTGGATTTTACTTTCCATGTACGAGCACTTACACACAACTATAACGTGTAAACAGTAATGTTATACTATAACAATGCTCAAAGCTGTGCATAAAGTTGTAACATAGATCACGTTTTGTTACAATTGTTACAAATGTATCACTTTTTAACGAAACAGGGATTGACAATGGGGGTGCTTTGTGTAAAACTACGTAGTAGTAGTAGGTAAGTTAAACTTAAAAGTTAAACTTTTTAGAATACAACTTATAATACTTAACTTATATAACTAAACTATATACAGTTACACTTATATCATTGGACTTAGGAAGAGTTAAACTTATAATGTTAGACATTAATGTTAAACTTACAAGTTGACACCTTAATATTTGTATGCTATCATAATTATATGAGTGGTATTGATAACTATAACTATAAATATACCACTATACTTTAACTTAACGTGTGACTTTAAAGTTTAACTATCACTAATTTTTTAGTCGCACGTATTTCCCTTGTAATTAACCCTTGACTCTTATGAAAAAACAAGTAAAACTATACCCTAGTGAGGATGTATTAGTACAATTCTATAGTGCTTTAGCGTCTAATAACTCAGATGCACTTAAAAAGGTACATATTCCTAAGAGTGATGTATTCTATGTACGTGAAAAGATATTTCAGGACACTGGAGAGAAGTATACGTTAGATAGAGTAGAGAGAGCTATGTACTTAGAAGGTATGATTGACTCTAGAGATGTACTTGATCCTAAAAGAAAGAGGGACTGGGAATGACTGTAGCAATGGAACGTATTTTAGCGTGGAAAATTATGCCACGTTTAATGATGTTAGTTATGACTGTTATGTATATCCGCTGTATTGAGTGGGCATTATCACAACCAGACTTGTCTACCCAGCAATCAGCCTTAATATCTGTAGTTACTGGTGCTATGACTGGTGCTTTTGCTGTATGGCTAGGGAATGAGAACAAATGATTGGTCAAATCTTAGGAGCAGTTGGTGGATTAGCTACAACATACTTGGATGGCAAGGTAGCAATACAGAAAGCTAACGCAGAAATCAGAGTAAAGCAAGCTACTGGCGAGATTGACTGGGATCTAGCTGCAATTCAAGCTACTCAGAATAGCTGGAAAGACGAATGGATAACTTTACTGTTTAGTATCCCTTTAATTCTGGCATTTTGCGGTGACTGGGGTAACAGTATAGTACAAGCTGGCTTTGCTGCACTGGAGTCTATGCCTACGTGGTATCAATATAGTCTTGGTGGTATAGTATCAGCCAGTATAGGCATTCGTTCTGTAAGTAAATTCTTTGGGAAGTAGAAAATGAAAAAGAACTTTGACAAATGTTTATCAATGCTATTGCATCATGAAGGTGGTTTTGTAAATCATCCTCAAGATCCCGGTGGAATGACTAACTTAGGTGTGACTAAAAGAGTATATGAAGCTTGGGTAGGACGTGAAGTAACAGAAGGTACTATGCGTGACTTGACGTTTGTAGATGTTGCACCGTTATACAAAAAGAATTACTGGGATAAGGTGCGTGGTGATGATCTTCCTAGCGGTGTTGACTGGTGCGCCTTTGACTGGGCAGTTAATAGTGGTTCTAGCCGTCCAGCTAAAGCTATTCAACGTGCTGTGGGAGCAACAGCAGATGGGGCTATTGGGCCTATGACTCTGCAAGCTGTTATGAATCATGAACCTAAGATAATCATTGAGAGTGTGTACACTCAACGGCAGAGCTTTTACGAATCGTTAGGACACTTTGATACATTTGGTCGTGGATGGACGAGACGCAATAAAGAAACTCTAGAACAAGCTTTGAGCATGATCTAATGGCTATACCTGAACGAGTCAAGACTAAGATGAAGGATGCAGGACTTAAGGCGGTGAATAAACCTCAACGTCTTAAGGATGGCAGTGGTAAATCTCATCACGTTATGGCTAGTGAAGACGGTAAGTATAAATATATTAAGTTTGGTGAAAAGGGTGCTAGTACTGCAGGTAAGCCTAGGGAAGGTGAATCTGAAAAGATGAAGAAGAAACGTGCAAGCTTTAAGGCTCGTCATGCCAAGAACATTAAGAAGGGCAAGATGTCGGCAGCTTACTGGGCAGATAAGGTGAAGTGGTAATGACTCTCATCTCTCATTTTCCTTTACCTAGTTTTCCTTTTCAAACTCATGAGAATATTATATTTGAGAAAGCAGATAAGGATAGATCTAGTAGAAATAACGAAGAGTATAAGGTAGAAGAACCTAACAAGATTACTCCTGATACACCTGTAGAAGATCTAAAGTTGGTTAATCAAATGTATGCTTACAATCCTAATCCAAATAAACTACGAACTCCTGATGGACAAATCGTAGATTTTATTATAGCTTAGACAGGAATTACTGATGCCTAAAACAGAAACATCTCGTGCTGATCAAAAGGTAAAGCAGTTACGAAAGCGTATATCAAATTTAGCACCTGTATATAGACGTAAATTATTAAAAGAAAACTCTGTCAGTAATGTTATTGAAGGTTTAAGGGCTACAGGTACTGCAGCTAAATCTGCTTGGAACTCTAAAAAAGTAAGTGCTCTTGAGGCAAAGATAGTTAAATTAGAAGCGGCTAAAGAAGAAGCTCGTCAGTTGAAAGAAACAAAAGCTTTTAACAAGGGTAAGCCTTTTGCAGAATACCACGGTAAATCTGCTAGGCTATTGAAAAAAGCTAATGCAAAAAAATAACATATGTCTTATTTAACTAGCAGTATACCTTACTTTAAAGCGTGGGTACGTAGAGAGTACACAAAGAACTTGGAGGAGTATCATGGAGAGTTTCTTCACTGTATGGTCATCGGTGTTACTACGATGCCCAATAGAACACTCAGCTTCCAAGTTATCTTCACGGGATGTGAGTCTGACTTTGACGAATCAGAAAACGTCCACGGAGGAGCAATGTGGGCTAGGATGCCACTTACTGCGTTGGTTGCGGATACCCCTTTGGCGGAATGGCCTAACGAGCTACCCCCGTACTTAGCGCAACCTTGGGACTGCATGTCGCATACACATAGTGTGTACAAGCTAGAGAGAGCAAGCCCAGCGCCTTGGATAGCAAAGATAGATGGAGAGTTTTATCCAGCTAAGTATTACTTTACTGTAGACTATACAGATAATGAAGTAGCAGATGATCCTGCACAACACAAACAGTCTCACGTATTAGAGTTGTTAGATGCAGGGCAATATACAGGTAACATTGTTGCGTTGCCCAATAACAGAGTGAGAGTAACTCACCCAGCATGGTTTGAGACAGGGCAAGGTGCTCCAGACTTTAAACCTAACCAACATACATATAACTCGAAAGAAAACGTAGACTATGTTTGGGATACGCAACGAGTGTTTAACAATTTATACAGTGAGGGATAAACAATGATGAAGAAAAAAGGATATGCCCAAGGCGGTCTTAAAATGGTTAAAAACAAAACAGGTGACACTGTTCCTTTTTATGCAGCAGATGGTAAAGGTAAAATGAATAAGGGTGGCATGACTAAGAAAAAAGGTTATGCTAAAGGCGGGGCTATGATGAAAAAGAAAGCTTACGCTAAAGGTGGTAAAGTAGCTATGTATAATCAAGGTGGCATGGTTAAATCTACTGGTGCTATGAACACAGGAATTAAAAAGGGTTAAATTTATGGCTAGTTATAAAGATTATAAAAGTATCTCTGCTGCACGAAAAGCAGGATCTCTGTACTACACAGATAAGAATGGTAAGAAAGCTTTAGCTGTAACTAGAGAAACACTAGATGCGTGGAAAAAGAAAAACAAAGGTAAGTTTAAAGGTTCTGCTTTAACTGCTTGGGCTAATGCTAAAGGTAAAAACCTTGGTGCCTCTGCTGGTACAGCACCGCCCAAGAAGCCTTCGGTTCCCGGTTCAAAACGTCCACCTAAACGTCCTGTAGATCCACGATCACAGCGGCCTAAACAGCCTAAAGGTGCACCTCCTTTACGTAAAAGAAACCCAATAGAAACAGACTATCTTCTTCCGGGTACAGATAAAACTCTTAGTGATGTCTTTAATAAAGCAGAGATTGATGCCGCAACTAAACGTGCACGAGAGCAGTTGGGTACGGATGCTAAGCCTTACACCAAACCTGTTCCGGGTAAAGCTATTTACGATGCCCTTAAAGAACGCACAAGTGTTTCTGAAATCAAAGCACGAGCAAAGAAAGAATCAGAGAAACGCTCACGTTATAAGCGTGGTGCAGGTGCTGGATAAATGCCAGATCTAACTAAGTCTAAGTTTCATACGCAAGGGTACACTATTGCATCTACTTCGGCAGATGCTAGTGCTACTGCTGTGTATACCTGCCCTGCTAACTTTAGTGCTATTACTAGGTATTTACATATTAGCAATAGTTCTACTTCTACTAAGAAAGTATATGTGCAGTTTTACCATGCTGACGATAACGAGTATCATTATATAGCTAATGGACTTAGTATGGCAGGACATTCTGTGATTAACTTAGTTAATGGTGGATACTTTAACTTACACTCAGGCGATAAGATTTTGGTATATGGTGAAACTACTAATACTATGGAAGTACTTGTTTCTGTGGAAGAATACTTTGACCCTGCAAGGAGATCATAACGGGGTTGCAATCTTATCTATAGTATGATATAACTAAATATGGTAAAACTATTCCTGCACAAGACAAAAGGAGTAGTGCTATGTTCAAGAATATTTTAAAGAAGTTCCAAGAGAATCAACAACGAAGAGCAGACTATTGGATACTCATGAATTTGAGTGACAAAGAACTGCATGATATGGGGATCAGTAGAGGTGAAATCAGGCAAAAAGTCTACGGTTAATGCAGCGGGTAATTATACTAAGCCTAGTATGCGTAAGCGCCTCGTTGCTTCCGTCAAAGCTGGCGGGAAGGGTGGAAAGCCCGGACAATGGAGCGCCCGGAAAGCTCAGATGGTCGCTAAGCAGTACAAAGCTAAAGGTGGAGGTTACACCTAGTGACTTTATCTAAATCACAGAAGAGCTTGAAGTCTTGGACTAAGCAGAAGTGGGGGACCAAAAGTGGTAAGCCATCGACGCAAGGTCCCAAGGCTACAGGCGAAAGGTATCTACCTGAGAAGGCTATTAAGTCTCTTAGTGCTTCTGAGTATGCCGCTACATCACGAGCAAAACGAAAAGGCACTAAGGCGGGTAAGCAGTTTGTGGCTCAACCTAAGAAAGTTAGAGCCAAAGTAAAACCGCATAGGAAGATAACATGACTCGTACACTTACAGAGAATCAACAAAGATTTATGGAAGTTCTCTTTGAAGAGGCTTCAGGTGATGTAGTACGTGCTAAGAAGTTAGCGGGTTACAGTGAGAATACTCCTACTCGTATGATTGTTGAATCTTTAAAGGATGAGATATTTGACGCAACTAAAACGTATATGTCTCGCTTGGGTCCTAAAGCGGCTTTTGCTTATTCAAGTGCTTTGGATGATCCTACCCAGTTAGGGATTAAGGAAAAGATGGTAGCTGCAGGTCAAGTATTAGATCGTGCTGGTGTTGTTAAGACAGAACGTGTTTCTGTAGAAAGCTCTGGTGGTCTGTTTATTCTACCGCCTAAAGAAAGTGACGATGGCTAAGTACACTAAGAAGGAAGACTTAGGTTATTGGATGTTACCTAAGCCTGACTTTAAGAAAAGACAATGGGAAAAGATCCCTAGATTAACTAAACAATATGTTCCTTTTGGTTATGAGATAGACCCTGAAGATGATTCTTGGTTGATTCCTATAGTTAAAGAGCTAGAACTATTAGAGCTTGCAAAGAAACATGTAAAGCAGTATAGTTATAGAGAAGTATCTGCATGGCTATCTACACAGTCGGGTAGATACATTTCTCATATGGGATTAAAGAAGAGAATAGATGTCGAAAGAAGACGTAAATCAGTTGCTCAAATTAAGCGCAAGCTTGCCCAAAGGTACAAAAAAGCGATCCAGCAGTACGAAACGCTTGAAAAAGAAAGGGTCGGCTACCACACCTACATCCAAGAATAAGGATGATTCTGTACAGGAAACAGTACCTGCAACAGTAATATCCGCACCTTATGATGAAGAGGTAGCACAGAACGTAGTATTTAAGCCTAATCCCGGCCCTCAGACTCAGTACCTAGCTTCTAGTGAGCGTGAGGTCTTATATGGTGGGGCAGCAGGTGGCGGTAAGAGTTACGCAACTCTAGCAGATCCTTTACGTAGTTTGAATGACCCTGACTTTAGTGGGTTACTTGTACGTCACACAACAGAAGAGTTGCGTGAGCTTATACAAAAAAGTCAGGAACTTTATCCTAAAGCTATTCCGGGGATCAAGTGGTCTGAACGTAAGAGTCAATGGACTACACCTAGAGGTGGTAAGCTTTGGATGTCTTATCTAGATAGAGATACTGATGTTATGCGGTATCAAGGTCAGGCATTTAACTACATAGCATTTGACGAACTTACTCAGTGGTCTAGTCCTTTTGCATGGGATTATATGCGTTCACGTTTACGTACAGCTTCGCCTAACTTGAGTTTGTACATGAGAGCAACAACTAACCCCGGCGGCAGCGGCCACTCATGGGTCAAGAAGATGTTCATTGATCCTGCCAAGCCTAACACACCTTTTTGGGCTACCAATATAGAAACAGGTAATAGGCTAGAGTTTCCTAGGGGTCACTCCAAAGAAGGTGAGCCTTTATTTAAAAGACGATTTATTCCTGCCAGTTTGTTTGATAATCCTTACTTAGCTGACAGCGGTGATTACGAGGCAATGCTTTTATCTTTGCCTGATCATCAGAGAAAGCAATTACTAGAAGGTGACTGGGATGTAAATGAAGGAGCAGCGTTTCCTGAGTTTAATAGAAAGATACATGTAGTAGATAACTACGATATACCTAGAAGCTGGACTAAGTTTAGATCATGCGACTACGGTTATGGAAGTTGGACAGGGGTTTTATGGTTTGCTGTTACTCCTTCCGAACAACTAGTAGTGTACAGAGAGATGTACGTAACTAAAGTCACAGCTACAGATTTAGCTGATATGATACTAGAAGCAGAAGAAGATGATGGAACTATAAGATACGGCGTACTTGACTCGTCCCTCTGGCATAAAAGAGGTGATACTGGCCCATCACTAGCAGAACAAATGAACATGAAGGGATGTCGCTGGAGGCCCTCAGATCGTTCTCGTGGTTCAAGGGTAGCAGGTAAGAACGAGATACATCGCCGTTTGCAGGTGGACGAGTTCACTGAAGAATCCCAACTCGTGTTCTTTTCCACCTGCACTCATACTATAGCCCAGATACCCAGTATTCCTCTAGACAAAAGAAACCTAGAGGATGTAGATACAAACGCAGAGGATCACTTGTATGATGCTTTGCGATACGGTATAATGACACGCCCAAGAAGTTCCTTATGGGATTATAATCCTGCAACATCACGATCAGGTTTTCAAGCATCTGACCCAACATTTGGATATTAAGTATGGACCCTAAAGATTTTGACGATACCTACGAGGAAAACATTGAATCCTCTACATCATCGTTCATTAAAGATGTATCAAATACTGATACACTTTTTGACGAGAAAGTAGGAACTATTACTGGTTTCGTTAGTGAGCGTTATAAAAAAGCAGAGGATGCTAGACTTGTTGATGAAGAGCGTTGGATGCGGGCTTATCGTAACTATCGTGGTATGTATAGTTCTGATGTTCAATTCACAGAAGCAGAGCGTTCTCGCATTTTTGTTAAAGTTACTAAGACAAAAACACTAGCTGCATACGGTCAAGTTATAGACGTACTGTTTGGTAACTCAAAGTTTCCTATTACAGTAGACCCTACAACACTGCCTGAAGGTGTGACTGAAGCTGTGCACTTTGATGCTAATCCTCAAGCAGATCAAGCTAAAGAGGAAATGAATACTACTTTTTCTCCTATGACTACACCTTTTAGTAGCGAGGAAAAACTACAGCCCGGTGAAACTCTTAACGATTTACAAGAGCGTTTGGCGGGTATGAAAAACAAACTGGCTCCTGTAGAAGATAAGTTAGTTGAGGGTGCAGGTACGTTACCTACTAGTGTTACTTTCTTTCCTGCGCAAGTGGCAGCTAAGAAGATGCAAAAGAAAATTCATGATCAACTAGAAGAAAGCGGAGCCAATAAACAGCTTCGCCTTAGTTCTTTTGAACTAGCTCTTTTTGGTACAGGTATTATGAAAGGGCCTTTTGCTGTAAATAAAGAGTATGCTAATTGGGGTGAGGACGGTGAGTATTCTCCTGTAATTAAAACAGTACCGTCTACAAGTCATGTTTCTATCTGGAACTTCTATCCAGATCCTGATGCTGCAAACATGGATGAGGCAGAATACATCGTTGAACGTCATAAGATGTCTCGCTCACAACTACGTGCTTTAAAGGGGCGTCCTTTCTTTCGTGACAATACCATTGATATCGCACTTAACTTAGGTGAATCCTACGACAAAAAGTGGTGGGAACAGGAGATGGAAGACGATAAGCAAAGCAGTAAAGCAGAGCGTTATGAAGTGTTTGAGTTCTGGGGTTTTGTTGATAAAGATATTTTAGAAGGGTATGACATAGATATCCCTAAAGAGTTAAAAGATTCAGACCAACTCAACGTAAACATTTGGGTATGTAACGGACAAGTACTACGTTTGGTTATGAATCCATTTAAACCTGCACTGATTCCTTACTATGCTGTACCCTACGAAGTTAATCCCTACTCATTCTTTGGGGTAGGCATTGCGGAGAATATGGATGATACACAGACCCTTATGAATGGGTTTATGCGTATGGCAGTAGATAATGCAGTACTTTCGGGTAACTTGTTAATTGAAGTTGATGAAACTAACTTAGTGCCGGGACAGGATATGTCTGTGTACCCGGGCAAGGTGTTTCGGAGACAGGGGGGTGCTCCGGGTCAAGGCATTTTTGGGACCAAGTTTCCCAATGTCGCTGGCGAAAACATGCAACTATTTGATAAAGCAAGAGTATTAGCAGATGAGTCAACTGGATTCCCATCTTTCGCACATGGTCAAACAGGCGTTACGGGTGTTGGTCGTACTGCTAGTGGCATTAGCATGCTTATGGGTGCAGCCAACGGCTCTATACGGAATGTAATCAAGAACGTAGATGACTATCTGCTTAGCCCTTTAGGTAAAGCTTTCTTTAATTTTAACATGCAGTTTGATTACGATCCTGAAATTAAAGGTGACTTAGAAGTAAAATCTCAGGGTACTGAAAGCTTAATGGCTAATGAGGTACGCTCACAACGTCTGATGCAGTTCTTACAGGTGGCACAGAACCCAACACTGGCACCGTTTGCTAAGATGGATTACATCATTCGTGAGATTGCCATCAGCATGGATCTTGACCCTGATAAGGTTACTAACTCTATGCAAGACGCAGCTATCCAAGCAGAGATTCTAAAAGGGTTCACAGCGCCACAACAGCCCCCTCAAGGGGTTCCTAGTCCTGAAGGAGGTGCGGCTCCTCAAGCGGCCCCTGAAGGTGCACCACCCCAAGGCGCAGCAGATATGAGTGGCGGCGGCGGCGGTAACATTGGTATTGGTGGTGCAGCAGCGCCGGGTGAACAAGGCTTTAGCGGGAACGTACAGTAATGTCATCAATCAGTAGGCTTATATCTAAAGAACTCAAGAATGCATTTGGTATGCCTTCGGGCGCTATTGATAATCCTAAGTATAATCCTCTGTTTAAAGAAGGTAAAAGAGATCCTGTAAAGCTGTCTGAAGATGATGAAAAACTTACTTGGGATATGGTTGGTTTAGAAGATACTGTAGTTGCAGAATTTTATAGTCCTTTAGAATCCGCTATACAGGAAGCACCTATAGGTAAAAAGGGTACTAAAGGTCAGAACATAGAAGCGTTTGTGCGTAAACGTGCACCTAAAGTTTCTCAAGGAGAATTAGACTTTAGGCAGTTTGGATTAGAACCTGAAGAAAAGTATACTAAGGATGTGATAAGTGGAGCTTTTGAATTAGATCCACTAAAGATACAAGCTTTAAAAAAAGCACCTAAATATAGAGGTACGCAAAGACAGACAGACCTAGAAGATTTAGATATAGGTTATCAGGAAATAGGCATTGATGTTATACAAAAAGACTTAGGTTTAATGACGCATCATGGACCTTCTACACTAGCACATGCTAGGTATAGCTATAGACAAGAACAAACGCCTTCGTATAAAGACGCAGAAAAACTTTCTAATATAAGATTCGATGAAGATGCTGATTACCTTTTAATAGAAGAACTTCAATCTGATGTAATTCAAAAAATGGTAGACAACCCTGAAAAAACTAAAGCAGAATCTATACAAAAATATAGAAAACAATTTGAATCCGATATAGATGATATAGCCTTTAACAGAGAGTTTGCACAACCCGGAGACTTATTTGAAGAATTTGAAGATTACGTATTTGACAAATATATACCTATAATGACAGACAAAAAACTTACAGAGGTAGAAAAGTCAGAAAAACTTAAAAAAATATTAGGTGAAAATGCACCTGACACCGCTAATAAATTTTATGATGTAACATCCCCTCTTACACTCCGAATGTATTTTGATGTGTTAGCCGCTAAAAAACTTAATGTATTTGATTTCCCCGATAGATCTGATGTATTACAGAGTATCGTGTCAGGGGCAGGAGAAGTTATAAACAATAGTCGAATGGCTACCTCTAAAAAAGACACTCCCTTACCTAAGCTTACAGATTCTGTAAGAGTCTTATTGCAATCTATTATTGCAGATGCTAAAGCTAATAATGTTGATGAAATTGTATTACCACCTATTGAAAAGCTTGCAGAAAAACGCTTCTCGAAAGGTTCAAAAGAATATGAGAGTGCTATAAAAAAAGGTTCAGGTTTCTACAATACATATGTTACCGCTTTTGATAAAGCACTTAAGCAATTAAAAGATGAACTAGGCGATCAAATAAAGATAGGCAAAAAAGATTTAAACTATAAACCTGATGAAGTAGTAAGTTATAGAGATCAGGTAATGGCTGATCGTTTCCCTAGAGGAGACTTAGCTAGAAGAGTAAAAGAAGCAAAGAGTAGAGCTAAAAAACCTAAAATTCTACAAGGTAAATCTATTAATATTAAAGATTTAAAGCTAGATCCTAAAAAGCAGAAACTACGGTTTAACCAAGGTGGCTTAGTACAAAGACCCAACAAATGATAATAAAAAAACTAGTAAACGATAAACCTCTATGGGATTCTTTTTGTGAAACTGTTGATAGTAAAATCAATCAGGTACACAAGAACATGGAACAATTAAAATCACCAGAAGAGTTGTTTCGCTGTCAAGGTGAGATAGCTGCTCTACGTAAACTCAAATACTTGAGGGATGAAATAAATGGCTCTTGAAGATCAAATGAACGCAATGGCATCTGAACTACCAGTTGATCCTGTAAGCGGAAATGAAATACCTCTAGGCTCTACTGCTGAAGAAGTACGTGATGACATTGATGCAAAACTATCTGAAGGTGAATATGTAGTTCCTGCAGACGTTCTACGTTTTTACGGTGTAAAGTTCTTTGAAGATCTTCGAGATCATGCAAAGTCAGAGTATGCAAGTATGGAATCAGAAGGACGTATTGGTGGAGAGCCTGTACCTGCAGGTATGGGTGGCTCTGAGATGTCTGAAGAAGATCTTATGGCTAGTATATCAGATGAAGATATGAACGATATGAAAGCTATAATGGAAGGATCTGCTTCTTTACCTTCCGAAATTAGTGCGGCTGACTTAGCTGAAGTTAAACGTATTATGGAAGGCTCTGAAACTATTACTATGGCTGAAGGTGGGTTGGCTGCTACTCGTAAAGAAGGTATGCCTAAAGCTTCTCAGATGAATGTAAAAGAAGATGTAGACGGTATGATTGACCGTATCTTTGATATTGTTGAACGTAACCCTGAGATACAAAGAAAGTTAGATGCTAAAGGTGTTAAGCTTGCAGAAGGCGGGTATGTAAGAGGTTATGCAGGGGGCGGTACAGTAGTAGAACCTCCTGCCCCACCAGCTATCCCTTCAGTTTTATCAGGGTTTGAAACAATAGGTGCGTCTTCATTTCCCGGTATGGTAACAGCCACAGGAACTACTCGTCCCACGGAACTTGTTGATTACTACAATCCTTCTACTGGTGCTACTATGAAGATATCTGTGTATTCAGATACTAAACAACCTGTCTCACCTGTACCAGAAGGATTTAGACAAGGTGCACCAGCCGTAGCTGCACCCAGAAATGACAGAGATGACGATGGACCATCAGATCAACCTGAAGTAAAAAGATGGTATGAGGATCTAAAGTTTGGTGATCCTAAATCTATGAGTGACTGGGCTAAGACTCAAAAAGGACCGCCTGACATGCTTCGTATGTCTCCTGTAGGTGCTGCTGCAAATGTTAGTACTGTATCTACGCTACGGGCTGCTGCTATATTAGAAAAGGCTAAGAATGGCGGTAAAGATAATCCTACAAGTAAAGCTTTAATGGAACAAGCTCAAGGTATAGAGGATAAGTACAGTCCTTTTGAAAAGATAGTTGCTTCGATGTTTGGTAATTCAGGAGAGACACAAGCTAAGTACGCCTCTTCACAGGTAGGAATTAACTTGGTAGATCCTACTAAGAATGTTTCGGATAGTTCGGATAGTTCTTCTAGACGAATGGGTTTTGATCCAAAAGGAGGAGGTTTAGAAGAGGCCAAAAAGATTAAACGTGATCGTGCATTACGTGCAGGTGGAGGAAAAGATCCCGGCCCAAGTGCTGCAGAAAAAGCAGCGGCAAGAATTAGAGGGGATAAAGAAGATAAAAAACAAAGAGAAAAAATTAAAAGTTCTGGAAAGACTTACACAGCGAAAGAAGCGATTGCAGGACAAAAAGACCCTAAAACAAGACGAGGCGGTAGAGCAGAAGGCGGCTTAATGAGGAAACGATAGTCAAGATTACTACCTATAATAACTATAAGGCTACCCAGCTACGGCTGGCCCCAACATAAAGGAACTAAACTATGGCAGAACTAGAAAATGTAGAACAACCTAAAGTAGCAGGATTTGTAGATTCTAATTACAGCAACGCTAATAAGAGGCGTATTGAGCAAGAAGAAGCGGAACTTCAGAAGTTAGTAGAAGGAGAAGATACTTCTGAAGAAGAGCAAAAAGTAGAAACTGAAGAAGTCTCTCAAGAAGAATCACAAGACGAGAAACTTTCGGGTGAAGAGCGTACATATAAGAAACGCTATAGTGATTTACGTAATCATTTAAATAAACAATCGGAAGAACTAAAGAAAATAAAGGCTCAGTTAGAGAATGCACAAGAACGTGGTGAAATACGTGCACCTAAATCTGATGAGGATATTGCTAAGTGGGCAGAGAAGTATCCTGATGTTGCAGCAATTGTTGAAACTATTGCAGAAAAGAAAGCCCAAGAAAAGTTTAACTTAGCAGAAGGCCGTCTACAAGAACTAGATCGTATGTCTGCAGAGGCTGAGCGTAACAAGAATGAAGATGCTATTCGTGACGCACATCCCGACTTCGATGATTTACGAGAGAGTGATGCCTTTCATGACTGGGCTGGAGAGCAACCTAAGTGGGTACAAGATGCTATCTACGAAAACAGTGACGATCCAAGATCTGTAGTCCGTGTTATTGATCTATATAAAGTAGATAATAATATGGACACTAAGTCTCGTAAAAAGTCTAGTAAAGAAGCAGCATCTGCTGTGGTTACTAAACGAACAACTAAACCTGAATCAAACGACTCAGCAGGACGATTCAGTGAATCTCAAGTTAATAGTATGTCTGTGCATGAATATGAAAAAAATGCAGACGCTATTATGGAATCCATGCGCACTGGTAAGTTTGTCTATGATATGACAGGCGGTGCACGTTAAATTAAAAATTGTTATTGACAACCTATATTTAGTAAGTATAACTATAGGTGTTACAAGAGTGTAGTACAAGCCTCTGAAAAGACTACCTTGTACTACATTCAAACCCCCTAAGCTAAAACTAATAAGATAAGACTTACCTGTTAGCATAGGCCCGTTGATATGTTGGTTGGCCGACTGACATAACATTCGCACCCTAGAAAGACAGCCTCTTACTAAATGTTACAAGCTTAATTAAACCTAAGCCAAACATCTATGGAGGATTATACTATGGCTTTTACATCAGCAGCAGGTTACGGGAATTTGCCAAACGGCAATTTTAGCCCAGTAATCTATTCAAAAAAAGTACAGCTTGCTTTCCGCAAGAGTACAGTATGTGGTGACATCACCAACTCTGATTATTTTGGGGAGATTTCTGCCCAAGGTGATACAGTGAAAATTATCAAAGAGCCTGAAATTTCTGTAAGCTCCTACGCTCGTGGGACGCAGGTTTCAGCACAAGACTTAGATGACGAGGATTTCTCCTTAGTCGTTGATAAAGCTAACTATTTTGCTTTCAAGATGGATGATATTGAAGAGGCTCATAGTCACGTCAATTTCATGAGTCTTGCAACGGATCGTGCAGCTTATCGTCTTGCTGATCAGTATGACCAAGAAGTTCTTGGCTATCTGTCAGGCTATAAACAGTCTGCTTTGCATGCAAATGCTGACACTGTTAATGACCAAGTAAACGGCACCAAAGCTGTTACTACTGCTGGCTCAGATGAGTTGTTGACTTCAATGAAACTCCGTAAGGATTCATTTGGTAACATCACAACTGGTTCTGCAGGGGATCATTCAATTCCCTTGGCCGCACGTTTGCCGGGCGCTACTGCTCTGCCGACTGCAACTGCTTCACCTGTAATGGTTGTAGCACGTATGGGTCGTTTGTTGGATCAACAGCAAGTTGATACTGCAGGGCGTTGGCTGGTTGTTGACCCGGTATTCATGGAGCTACTTCGTGATGAAGATTCTCGCTTTTTGAACGCCGATTTCGGTGACTCAGGCTCACTTCGCAATGGTCTAAACCTCAACAACTTCTTTGGTTTCCGCTTGTACGTATCAAGCAACTTGCCTTCAGTAGGCACTGGTGCTGGAACTACAGGTTCTGCAAACCAAAACACCAACTACGGTGTTATTGTTGCGGGTCATGATTCTGCTGTAGCAACTGCTGAGCAGATCAACAAGACTGAAACTTACCGTGACCCTGACAGCTTCGCTGACATTGTTCGTGGTATGCACCTTTACGGTAGGAAGATACTTCGCCCAGAAGCTCTTGTTACTGCTAAATATAACGCAGCTTAAGGGAGACTAAAATATGGCTTTACAATCCCCCGTCCGTATTGAGACTGCCGTGATTGCTCACGGTGATCTCACCACTAGTTCAACTCATGACATTGGTACAGTCCCAGACAATTGTGTGGTACTTGCTGCTGGTGCTGAGTGTACTGCTGCAGCTACCATTGGTGGTGCTAACGCAGTGAGCTTCGGTGTAACAGGTGGTGACATTGATCTGCTAGGTACTGCAGATATTAATGCCGCTAAAACATTGGCTGCTACCACTACTACAGTGAATGGCATCACAAATGTTACTGTTGCTGACACTGTTATCACAGCTAAGCTGGCTGGCTCAAACGCACCTTCTGCAGGTTCGTTCAAGTTCTTTGTAATGTACATGCCTATGGGCGCTACAAAGGCAGCGGCAGAAGTAGATCGTGATACGCTTGCATAAATGAACTAACTTTAGGGGCTGCTTTCGAGTGGCCCCTTTAGGCTATCTTAGGGAAATATAATGGCTTACACTTATCTTGATCTTACAAACGAAGTACTAGCTAGGTTTAATGAAGTAGCTTTAACTTCATCTAACTTTGTCAACTCTCGTGGGTTTCAAACTCAGTGTAAGAACGCTGTAAACGATGCCATTAACTATATTAATACTCGTGAGTTTAGTTGGCCTTACAACCACGCTACGCAGACAGAGACACTTGTAGCAGGAACAACTAGATACACTATACCTACAAACGCTAAACATGTAGATTACGATACATTTAGACTCGTAGATGATTCTTCTTTAAGTGTTGAAGGTAAATCTCTTACTATTATTGACTATAAAGATTATTTAAATAAATTCATTAATCAAGAAGATAGATCAGATGTAGGGGGTGTACCCTCGCATGTATTTAGAACACCGGATAATAACTTTGGTTTATATCCATATCCAGATAAAACATACTCTTTAAAGTTTGAATATTACATATACACTACTGCATTAAGTGTGGCAACAGATGTACCTACTATACCTTCGCAGTATAGGCAGGTAATTGTAGATGGAGCTACTGCCTTTGGTTATCAATACAGAGGAGAAGGCAACGAATACCAATTAAACTTTGCAAGGTTTGAAGATGGTATTAAAAGCATGCAAACTTTACTGTCTAACAGGACAGACTATATTCGCTCTACAGTAATATATAAATCATCCGTAGGAAGTTCTTTAGTATAATGGCAGATGAAGCAGGTCTTAATCCTTTTATCTTTCCTTGCCAAGGTGGATTAGTTCTTAATAGATCTACATTCACTATGCAACCCGGACAGGCTTTTGAGTTACAAAACTTTGAGCCTGACATTAAGGGTGGGTATAGACGTATTAATGGATACACAAAGTGGAATACTAATATTGTTCCTCAGACTGCATCTTCTACAGAAAAAGTTCTTATGTCAGCTTTTCATCAAAATGAAATCATAGCTGCGCGAGGGACCAAAGTTTTTAGATCTTCTAACGGTAGCTCTAATACTAATGGCTCTACAACTAACTCTGCAACTAGTGTTGTTGTAAATAGTACTTCAGGGTTTAGTTCTTCTGGAACTATTCTAATAGGTACAGAGCAGATTACTTATACCAGTATTGACTCTGTAACTTTCATAGGGTGTACTCGTGGTGCTAACAGTACAAGTGCAGCAGTACATGCGGATGATGCAGCAGTAACTCAGTACTGGACGGAGATTGATAGCGGTCGTACGGGTGCAAAAAAGTACTCACACTTTAGATATAACATAAATGGTACTTCTACTATTGTTTTTGCTGACGGTGCAAATCGGGCATCTTTTTATACTACAGGCAATTCAGTAACAGATATTAATACTACTAACGCCCCAGTAGATCCTCAGTTTGTTACAGGCTTTAAGAACGCTATATTTTTTGCGGGTATGTCTTCTAATCCCCAAGAGTTAATATTTTCTGCGCCATATGCACCCACTGACTTTACACCTGCGAGTGGCGCTGGATCTATACGAGTCGATAGTCCTATAACAGGTATATTTCCTTTTCGAGATTCTTTGTTTATATTTTGTCAGGAACGTATATTTAGGCTAGATGGTAATACCATAGCAGACTTTCAATTACAACCTGTGTCAAAGAATATTGGTTGTATGAATGGATTTACAATACAAGAATTTGCGGGTGATATTGTATTCTTAGGTCGAGATGGTTTAAGAACTGTTGCTGGTACTGAACGAATAGGTGATGTTGAGCTTGGATCAATTAGTACTGCTGTGCATCAATTGTTTAATATTTACTCTGACATAACTGAGTTTGACTCAGTGATAGTTCCCGATAAAACTCAGTATAGAATATTCTTTTGTGATACTTCTGGTAACGATGCAAGAACTAAAGAACGTACTAAAGGTGTTATCTGCCATAGAACTGCAGAGGGTTATGAGTTTGCTGAAACTTTAGGTATTCAACCTTCTTGTACAGATCACATAAATGAAGACGGTATTGTTTATGTAATACACGGCGGTTACGATGGATATGTATATCAACAAGAACAAGGTAATACTTTTGATGGGACTACCATTATTGGAAGATACAGGTCACCAGATATTACTATGGGTGATGCAGGAATTAGAAAACAATTTCAACGTGCAGTAATAAACTATGCACCTGAAGGTTCTGTAAACTCCGATTTATTTGTGAGATACGATTACGAAGATCCTAACTCTGCAAGACCTGCAGCTTATCCTTTTGATTCAAGTAAAGTTGTGGCTTTGTATGGTACAGGTGAGTACGGAACAGTTACATATGGCGGTCAGTCAAACCCATTAATTAGGCAGCCGATAGAAGGCTCAGGTTTTGCAATAGCATTGCGTGTTGTGGATAATGGTGTATCCGTACCCTATTCACTTAAAGGCTTTCAGTTAGAATTTAAAGCAGCCGCTAGGAGATAAAATATGGCAGGTTATGCACGACAAAGTACATACACAGATGGTGATATTATTCAGGCATCAGACTCTAATGATGAGTTTGATCAACTTGTTGCTGCATTTAACGCAACTAGCGGTCACGCACATGATGGTACTGCAGCAGAAGGACCCATTATTGGATTCTTAGGTGATGCAGGTGTAGGTACAGCAAAGAATAAAATTGAAATAGATTCTACTAATCACCGTATTAAGTTTTCTATTAATGTTTCAGGTACATCTGTTGAGCAGTTTAGATTTCAAGATGGTGTAATTGTTCCTGTAACTAACAATGACATTGATCTTGGTACTACATCACTTCGTTTTAAAGACGGTTACTTTGCAGGTAATCTTGATGTAGCTGGTAACATTACTCTTGGTGGTGATATTACTCTAGGTGATTCCGATACAGATAATATTGTAATTGGGGCAGAGATTAATAGCCATGTTATTCCTAACACAGATGATACTTTTGACCTTGGCAGTGCAACAAAACAGTGGCGTAATCTTTATATTGATGGCACTGCTAATATTGACTCTCTGGTAGCTGATACTGCAGACATTAACGGTGGTACTATTGATGGTGCTACTATTGCTACCTCAGACATTACAGTAGGCTCAGGTAAAACACTTGATGTATCTGCGGGTACACTTACACTAGCTGCTGATCAAATCTCTGGTGATAAAGTTGAAGGCGGTACAATTAATGCTATCACCATTACAACACTAGCATCTACCACAGGTAACATTACAAATGTAAATGCTACTACAATAGATACTACTAATATTGAAGTAACTAATATTAAAGCTAAAGATGGCACAGCAGCAGCTACAATAGCTGACTCTACTGGTGTTATTACAGTACCATCTGCAGTACTAACTACAGCAGACATTAATGGCGGTACAATAGACGGTGTAACTATCGGTGGCTCTAGTGCAGGTGATATTACTTTTGCTAATCTGTCGGATGGTACAATCACTGTCACAGCATTTGTTGACGAAGATAACATGTCTTCTAACTCTGCTACACTTATTCCCACACAACAATCAGTTAAAGCTTACGTAGATGCACAAGTAACTGCTCAAGACCTTGACTTCCAAGGTGATAGTGGTGGTGCATTAAGTATTGATTTAGATAGTGAAACCTTGACAATTGCAGGTGGAACT